>Ga0209782_1002260_pt1 | contig 10653 bp, 7 predicted proteins | sample WorMetmaBAHAMAS1_FD_187390 | JGI IMG/M metagenome (GOLD analysis project Ga0209782, IMG submission 187390) | Marine gutless worms symbiont microbial communities from Max Planck institute for Marine Microbiology, Germany - Inanidrilus... | ecosystem: Host-associated > Annelida > Digestive system >...
TGGCTCTGATTACGCCCAACACACTTGTGATGCTAGGTGCAACATTTACTTTATAGCAAGAGGCCACATAATATCTGTGAACGTATTGCATGCAATGCAGCCCACTAATTGTACTACTGTACAATTAGTGGGCTGCATTGCATGCAATACGTTACCAAGAGCGTAGCCAGGAATTTCATTGGGGGGGGGGTATAAATTTTAACTTTGCTAATTTTGCTAAGGTGCACACTGGCATGATATCGAATTTGTCCTGGGTCAAAGAGAAAAAAAAACAACCAGTAACCACATAAAAATTTGTAAGGTAGACTGGTTGATTTTGGGGGTATATATACCGATATACTCCCCCCGTCGCTACGCCCCTGAACGTTACACTTGCTATGTTGAAACATTGTAGGTGATGGCCTGCAGTGGTCGAACATCAACAATGTTATCAGTGTCGAGGATAATTTCACAATGCAGGACACACTGATAATGCTCTGCGTTGATATTGTTTTATACACTATTATTACTTGGTATGTCGACGCTCTACTGCCTGGTGATTTTGGAACGCCTCAGCCGTACTACTTTCCATTTACGGTATTTAACATTAGATAGCTTTATATAGATGTTGTATGGGTTTGAAGTGATTTGTCTATGACAAAAACATTATTATTGTTAGCTATTTTTTTCTCAGTAGATTTTTTGGTTTTCTGATCCACCAAACACGTCATATCTGTGCATAATAAAGTCTACGTTTCATACTGTTTCGTACCAAATAGACATAGCCACAAGTTCACAACTATACAGTAGCAAAGTTGCTGCGTAGCATTAAGATTAGTGCCGATGACACAAAAATATGGGCAACGATCAAAAAATGGAGTACAAAGAATCTCTACACGAGATCAGCTATGTTAAATGATTTGTAATTGTTAAACGCAGAGATGGTACTGGTGCGGTCAGTCATCCAACACAGTTCACGTTAACGACAATGAAGCAGATGTGCCAGATTACGGCGCTAGAGCAGCATTCTTTGAGCCAACTGTGTCGGACAGGAACATCGGCATCAAGATACGCAGTCTCACTAAGGTCTGTTCATCATGTCTGGTTTTCTGTAGAGTGATCACAGTCTACTTTTAGGCCTCTTTTGTTGTCGATTCTACAGAAGTTGTACAGCAGGTGCACAACAAATGAAATCAGTGGAGTTTGGGGTTGGCATTTTTGGTCAAATGTTCAGCATGGCACTCATGTGCTGGAAAGTCTAGCGCCTCAACCCTATCCCTAACCCTAACCCCAACGCTAACATTAACCATACTAATCCTAAGACTAACCCTAACATAACCCTACTGACTATACTAACCCGTTCTTGATTAACCCTAACCCTGTTTGAACGTTTGGCCAAAAAGTTCCGTCAAGTTTGAGCATGTTGATTGTTGTGAATGAATGATTCTCAGAAATTCAACAAGAAGCAACGACCGGCCGTGGACAGACTGAGCGTCGACATGTATGAAGGAGACATCACAGCACTGCTTGGCCACAATGGAGCCGGCAAAACCACCACAATGTTCATGCTCACTGGTCAGCCACACTTTGTCTTACAGCTCAAATTATTGGGCCCATTCCATGGGGCCATAGCGGTCCCCTCTGTCACGCGTTGTCGTTGTCGTCGTTGTCGTGGACATCGATGCGCAGGCGGCGCGCGACAGTACCGCTAGCGACATCTGGTGAATTGGCGTGAGGCGGCTCGTTGTGGCGAATGGGCCCAACATTTTTCAAATGCTTCTTGTTCAGATAATAAACTTAAAGATTTTTAAAAATTCATAATATTCACTGTGTTGGCTAGAAAGATAAAGCAGTTATTTGCGTTCGTTCTTTTGTCATGTCCATTTATTTCTGTTGTATTTTTTAACTGACTGAACGACCTTTGAACTAAGTAGATGTTAAGTATATGATGTAGTTATGCTCTGGTTTGTGTCAACATGGCTGCCTGTCGAGATTGTTGCTTCGTTTGATGTCGTTTTGGCATAGAAGCTAGCTGCCGTTCAGGGGCGTCTAACCCCCCCCCCACTATGTGTGGGAGATCAACCCCCACATCCGACAAAATAAAGCACACACACTTTTCACACAACTATCTGACGATCCCAGCGCAAAACATATTAGTTAAAATGGCCAATCGGTTAACACTTCCGGCCCCCACTTTTAAAAATGTGAGAAATTGCTCTCCCAAACTTTCTGGATAGACGCCCATGCTGCCGTCAGCTAATTTTACATTATCTTGGTAAGGAAATTCAAGCTACAAAGAATAAGAGTTTTCCTCTAGAACTGTGTTATAAATTCTGTGCTTGGAAAAATTTTGCCACATCGACTGTGGCAAGTGTTTTCAACTTATTTCGATTAACAATTCCGTCGTCATTTTATAACACTGTCCCCGTTTGTGTATAACACAATGGCTGTGACGCTTTGCATCGCGCCAGTCTATTTGAAATTGCTCAGCTTGTTGTTCAAGCCTGGTGTTGGTTTGTGGCTGTAGGTTTCTTACCACCAAGTAAAGGAACGGCTTACATTAATGGACTGAACATGCGGCGTGACATGGTGAAGATTCGTGAATCACTTGGTCTCTGTCCTCAGCACGATGTCCTCTTTGACACCTTGACTGTCAAAGAACATCTGACATTCTACGCAAGGGTACGGAATATCAGTTGGCTATTTCCTGAGAAAGGAGTTCTAAGATAGTATGTACAGTGACAGAGTACATCCCACATGATCAGGGACATAGCCAGATTTTTGTCTAGAGGGTCTGAAATATGCCACACATTTGTCATTGCGATTGAAGCATGAAACCACAGGAATCGCAGAAGGGACTGCTACTCCGGAAGTTTCTAATCAGATGTGCGAAAATCTAACAGATTAACCTGGTCATAGTTGGGAAAACCGTAGACCCCCTGCACATAATATTAACTGGTTATTTTGGAGACGGGTGTTATCTAACTTTTTATGGTACAAAAAGTGCCTATAAAATCGTCAACATATCCCATTAATTTTATACTTCGAAAGCCGATGGCCAGAGTTTTGAAGCACACTGATTTTGAGAAAAGTCGTTGTTCCTAGACACTTAGGTCCGGTTTTTCCACAGCAAATTAATTTCCAGAAAAACTGGACCTCAACTACCTATAGCCATAAAAATATAGATAACTCGTTATTGGAGTCGAGTAAAAGGTAGTTATCCTATACTCGTTTCCGATCGTTGGGCCCAGAGCTGATCACAGTGTAGAGGCAGTCAGATCACAGGTGACTAAGCCATCCACCCAGCGGTAGTCCGCCATTACTTTTCGTCAGGCCTGTGGCAACCTTCCCAGCTGAAGAGCGTCACCACCCAGGCCGGTACAAAGGTATACTGCTTGGTGACAGAATAACGTGCATCTGAACAGCTTGCCCAAGGCTGTTATTTAGAAGCAGACCAGCCAAGATTCAAACCCGCAGCCTTTTGGGTCGTGTGTGAATGCCCTTTATGCCACACAGGAGACGAGTGCTGGCAGTAGCTGCTGAGGCATATGCAGAGTTATTAGTTACGACAGTAATTCTGTATGTTTAGCACTGCAGAGCCAATACCCGGCTGGCAAACTGGGTCTTTTTACTAACATTATATCAGCTGCTATTTGGATAATTTTGAACTATAGCAAATTTGCTGTTATGATGCCCCGCACTGTGATAATGGGAGCGTAAAGCATCTGCAATCTACCAGTCTGTTTTCTGTGTCCCACTCGCTAGGTGGCTCCACAAAATGCCCTGTCCAACTGCCATTGGGGGCATATATCGTTTTGCAGCTCGATACCTTGTTATATAAAGTTGTTGCGCAAATCTTTCTGCATGTGTGTAGCTGAAAGGGTGTCCACATTCCAAAGTGAAAGATGAGGTTAACCACATGATCGGAGTGTTGCACTTGGAAGACAAGACAGCAACAGCAGCCAAGGATCTCTCCGGTGGCATGAAACGCAAACTCTGCGTTGGCATTGCACTTCTTGCCGACTCAAAGGTATTCCGGCAGTTGTTATGTAGCCCGCTCGGCAAACTTGCCGGAAGGGCTATATATTTCTATATATCTTGTTTAGTTATTTGTGACCGTCACTGCAAAGTAAGCATATCGAGATTCTGTAGTAAATAATGCATGCTAGTGAGTTGTGACGGACAGTATAGCCGATACGATGAAGCAATTGGTTCTGTCTCTTTATCTATCTGTATGTTTGTTTCTGTACCGTAACTATTTATTTAAGTGACCTCTTTGAACTTTATTTTATATGTATTGGTCATAGCTTAGCTGGCCTGGGATTGAAAGTATGCCCCTCAAGGTCAAGGTCAGAGGTTAGTATTAGGGTGGAGTTGGGGAGGGCAGGGGAGGGGACTCACAGAAGGGGCTGCAGCATCAGGCCCAATTGGGTCTTAATCCGGCCCTGGTGACGAACACACTCCAGCTAAACAACATCTATAACTTAACACCAACAGCTCTTCTAGGGTGTTTTATTTTATTTTCACTTAAGCATCAACGACAAAGAGCATAAACAGCCACTTATATGCCGGTAAAATCCATACAATTCATATGCACAATTCATAATAAAATACTTACAATATGCAGTAGTACACTAAAATACGAAATTATGGCACGACAAATAATCAAATAAAATTTATATTAGTGTATATAAAAATAAAGCCAAACAACACAGTATTTACAATTAGTCTACCCTCGATCTCGACTGAGAGAGTTTTCTGTAGTTGCAATTTGCATTGTGTTGTGTCAGATCATAATCCTGGATGAGCCGACGTCGGGAATGGATCCGGAGGCACGAAGACAGACGTGGGACATACTGCAGAGTCAGAGAGCCGGCCGTACAATGATCCTGTCAACACATTTCATGGATGAAGCCGACCTTCTTGGCGATCGCATTGCCATCATGGCTAATGGACAGCTGCAGTGCTGCGGCAGCTCGATATTTCTCAAGAACATCTACGGTTCGTTGATTTATGCGAAATGTATAAGTAGGGATAAACTGCCGGTTTTGGACCGTTTCCGCTTCCAGCACGCCTCTTTTTTCGGCGGCCATCTTGTGCAAAGAATATACAACGAGGACGACAATAAGTAAGTAAGGGGAAAATAAATAAGTAACGGCAGTGGCAATAAATAAGTAAGGGCTAGGGTTAGTAGGCTAGGGTGGACTCGCGAGTTGTTCATCGTGCGCAAACGCGTACACGATCACACTTCCATTTATTGCCGATTTGTCATGTAATCTCTGGAACAAATCTAAAATATTATACAACGAATCAAAAGCTAACAGATTTACAATATTCGGATTAGGTCAATTATTGTATATTTGGTGCAACAAACTATCAACAACATGCTGTACACAATCTTTAATAATTTGTACAAGAAATCCACAACAAATTGAATCAGTGGAGATTGAGCAGTACACAATACAATACAAAATGTCATGTTTAGCCCGTGTTCAAACTGCCTTAGATTTGCCTGACATACTGACCATATAGTAAATACAAAATGAATAAGTAAAAAAGCAACTAAAACGAAAACTGATATAACTCGTAGAAGGAAATTGCCAAAAACATACATTTTGTTCTTATCCAAATTAATTTTGATTCAAAATGATGTCATAATTTACCTGCCCCCGTGGCTCAGTGGGCTAAGCTCTCGCTGAGCCACAGTGCAGTGAGCCTGGCTGGCTAGTTCAGCAGGGCGTGGGTTCGTCTCCCACCTCTGCCAGCATGTTGAGTCAGGTTTCTGCATGCTATGAGATTATTCTCGGGCAAGGTACAAGAGGGTCCGCCTGTGTCCTCGTTAAACTGTGACAGGCCATCACACCCGGATTGGGGGCGTCTGGGTGTGGTGAGAGCCACCGGTGTGGATAACAGATGGCAGGGGCCAGCGGTCCTATAGGAGGGCGGCACTTTGGCACCTTGTCAGAGAAACCCGCCAGCTAAGCTGGGCTCTATAAATATTCAGCACAAGCCCCAGGGTTAAGAGGGGAAGCACACTGGGCCAGGCCTAGGCCTCAGTGCTGGCAGTGCATGGCTGAAGGCACGTCGAAAGACTGCCAACAGTCTACCGCCAACCCTGATAGAATGAACGAACGATGTCATAATTTGTCGTGCTCTGTTCTGATGCAGAGCAATGTTTATGTTGATGCCGCCTTTTGAGTGTCGATAAACGTAATTTTTATGGCATGGTGCATTTGTTAATTTCTGAGAATGACAAACAGCACACATGGGTATTGATAACCTTTCAAATATCAAGGGTCTCACATTATGTATATTGTATATGGTTTAGTAATGCATCAATGTTATTTTTTTTATTTTTGCTTACTGATGTTATATTTTGATGTTGACAGGTATCGGTTATCATTTGTACATTGTGAAGAATCCTTCGTGTGTGGTGGAAAAAATTCAGGATGCAATTAAAGTTCACGTACCTGACGCCCAACTGGAGAGTAACGTTGGTGCAGAGCTGTCTTTTATCTTGCCAAAGGAGCAGTCGGCAAATTTTGAGAACCTTTTTACTGATCTGGAATTTGATCAAACTGCACTTGGTATTGACAGTTTTGGAGCATCGGTTACCACCCTTGAAGAGGTTTTCTTAAAGTAAGTTTCTGAACTGTAACTGTTGCAACATTAATAATATACACCTTACCATTTTTTTAAATTATAGTTTGCAACTGTAATTGATTGGTGAATTACTATCATATGTATGTTAAGTTAGCTGTGGAATCTGTGGTGTGATTGCACAGAGTTGGAGAAACTTGTGATGATACACTACAGGAAAACTTGCAGAATGGTGCGGTGCAACCACACAATGCCGATGCTTCTGAAACTAATCACACGGAGGTAGCAAATGCCCAGTCCACGAGGTCGCTGGCATCCAACGGAACCTCAACAACTACTGCAAACGAACGTACGAACAGAACTGTTTTTTTTGCATTTGTATATCATTGATACCATGAAGTTAGTTTTCCTTTTGTTGACATGGCTAATTACAAAAAAAACTAAGGCATTTATAGTTGTTAGCTTCATTGTATGTTTAACAGAAGTCTTGTTTTACACTAACTGAACTGGATTGGGGGGAGAGCGTGCGATTGGGGAAATGCAGGAAAAGGAAAATGTCCACAATGGAACTGTACGGGTAGAATGCGAGAAATGGTAAATGTGCCACAAAATTGCAGTGGTGGAAAATGTCAAAAATAAAAATGTGAGAATTGTAGTTTCGAAATCTGATGACTCTAACTTCAGTTAGTTCTAAGATTTTAATCTGGAAAAAAATTAATTTTCTAGAAATTAATCTGGGTCACGTGGTGTGACCATGCCCACTTCAGGGATGGTTTATAATCGATAGGTTGGTACTTGATAAGTTTAATACATACCAAAACAAAATTTAAGGTCTCTATGATAACTGGCTACGAAGATATGAAATGCAACAATAAGGTAGAAATTGGGATGGTTTGGGATGGTAAGGGTCACTTAAGGTCATTGGCAATGTCACCATTTGATAGGGTGCATATTATTTCATATTTTGACTTTAATAAAAACTATGCATTTATCTTCTACCATTTTCGAGGTAAATTGAATATTTGTCAGGAATCAGATGTCAACCTGTTATCTTCATTTGTCGCTTGAGTTAGGGGTGACCCCATTCAAATTTTATTTTGACCTGAAGCCTAAAAACAAAGACCCTCAGCTATCATTTGGCATTCTTTGCGTCATCTAACTTTAGCTATTTTGATAAAATGCCAGTGTGTGACAAATGCATGTACATGTACAGCATATACTGGCGATATCGCGCTAGCATAGCGTTGTGTGGTAAAAAGAACAATTGGAATTAAAGTGAAGGAGTGGCTGCTATTACCTACCAAATGACTACATACACAAGTAGATTTATGATAATTTGTCAGTATGTGTAGGCCTACAATGTCGATGGCATATAGTGAATAAATATTTAATGGTTAAAAGAAACCACAGGACATGAAGGGATGAAGGGTCTAGAAGACCACTTACACTTGCCCTAATACTATTACATACATATACACACATAAAAACATACAGTAAAGTAAACACAAAGAAACTACAAAAAACTAGAAACTAGAAAATTACTAAATACAAAATTTTGCTAATGGATGGCTGTGCACATTAAATGAACCACAGGGTCAAGTTAGTGCAATATAGTTGAGTTCTGTACAGTTAGAATGATCTAATCGAAGCTTTTGTTGAATTCCTATCGTATTTATGGAACTATGATATCTTGTGTTGTGTGTGAGGCAGTATTCGGAGTGCAGTTTCGACAGCGGACTGGTGTGTTGTCGCTGGCATTTCAGCGGTTCTACGCAATGCTCGTCAAACATGCTATTCACTCATGGCGCAACCGCGCTGTAACCGTGGTCCAGCTGCTGCTGCCCGCCATTTTCACCGTCTTTGCGTGTGTCATCATTCTGACAGTTCCCATCAAGGAGACTGACCCACCACCACTACTGCTGAGCCTGGGACATTTCGACGAACCGGAAGTGCCGTATACCACTGTTGGGGCCCAAGCACTTGCTGACTCTTACAGAGAAGTGGCTGACAGAAATGGACGACCAGTGAACGTCAGCAATGGTAAGTTTATCGAGATTCTCAGAATGACTTCTCGGACAAAACGATACAGTTGATTTGCAAATTTTGCTTTACTACTTTACCATGCAATAATCTTAAAAGACATTGCAGGCCTAGTATACATTGTAAATGCACAATTTTCTGTGTTTTCTGTATTGTATAAACGATATGTATATGCACATTTATACGGTGTATTATTATTATTTAATACTAATCTGGTTAATGATCACAAGGATGTAATAAACTACTAGTACTAATGATATTGTGTCTAAGTGTTTACTGCATTATGCTAAATGAGATTTTATTTTCATCACACAGTTAATGCTGTTGTGGATAATCGTATACTTACTTTTACAATAACATGTTATGCAAAATGTTTATTGTCATATGTCAGTTTCATGCAATCTATAACTATTGAATTTTTACTTTAATTGTATATTGTATAGGCTCAAACTCCATTAACTTGATATGTTGCAGATTTGTTGTGGAACTGATTGTACAACAAATTCACAACCGGTCTATATCCAAAACATTTTGACAATTCCACAACAAGTCAAATGGAGTTTGAATTTTAAAGTACTGCATTTTATTGTACTGTATTCTCTTTTGTTGTTTGTTGTGAAACGAAGATTATCAAAATATGGACTATTATCTCTTGGAGATTGCCGATCGTAGTCTGGATGACTACAGGCGGCGATACTTTGCTGCGGCCACAGCAAATGGCACGACACTAACAGGACACTTCAACAACTTTGCTCTGCACAGTATTGCAACCTCCCTGTCTCTAGTAGACAATGCTATTCTTCACTACTCGGTGCCAGGAAGCTACCTCATTGAGACGATCAACCATCCACTCCCGCGAGCTGAAGACACGCGTACAAACGATGCAGTAAATGATGCGGCTCAGCTGTCATTCACCTTTGCCTATATGGTCGCGTTCGGAATGGCATTCCTTGTAGGTTCGTATGCCACCAATTGTATCGAATTGTGATTTCTTTTATGCCATTGATGTTGCAAGTTGTGGGATTTGGGTTGCAGCTTCGTCACAATTTTGGTAGCTGATGGTGGAACATTGCTACACCATAGTGATGGTGTAGCAACAGTGGTGGTGAGCTGGAATAAGTGAAACCAGTGGTTGAATAAAACATGCCAAATATGTTGCATTATATTAACAATTTATAGTCATTTGAATGTATAATATTGTACACGAAACTTTATTATATATCATACTAAGTTGCCCACACAGTAATGCTATGACTGGTATGTAGGCTGAATAGAAACATTCGGCGAAGTCAAAGAATCCCAGAACTTACACAACACTGTCAGTGCTGCCCTGTGTGGCCCAGGGAACGATAAGAGCATATATATCACTTATCCCATCTGACCTTACTTCATCTGAACTGAGTTCCATGAACTAAGTGCGATGGACTGAGTGTTCCATGAATTGACTCAGTTCACTATCGCTGCAAACAGTGAACAATATGTTTGTAAATGTTCGATTTAATTGACGAACTGCCGGTGGAAAAACGACATCTGAGTAAATTGATCATTATCTGCCGGATTTAATGCCGGATGAAATTAACGGGAGATTAATTTGCTGTGGAAAAACCGGACCTTAGTTATTGCTAAGAGACCTGCACTCTGTTACGTCCAACATGTTGTCACAAATTGTATAGGTTCGTTCGTGATATTCATCGTCAATCAGCGAGCAAGCAATGCCAAGCACTCTCAGTTTGTGAGTGGAGTGGATGCAGCTGGGTTCTGGTTGGCGGCGTTTGTCTGGGACCTCGTCAGCTTTGCTCTGCCGTCCATTCTCATCATCATCATCGTACTGGCATTCCAGACCGACTCATACTCCGAGTGGCCAGTCATTGGGTACGTGAAAAAGAGATTTCGTATCATAGTTCTGACCTCATTTCATCTCATTTGCATCCATTGTATTGCGTTGTTAACTGTATTGATACTGTTGCGTATACGTGCACGTCTTCTCGTTTGACTTCTCGAAGGCGTTCGACACAGTCAGGCATGCATCACTGA
>Ga0209782_1002261_pt1 | contig 10652 bp, 6 predicted proteins | sample WorMetmaBAHAMAS1_FD_187390 | JGI IMG/M metagenome (GOLD analysis project Ga0209782, IMG submission 187390) | Marine gutless worms symbiont microbial communities from Max Planck institute for Marine Microbiology, Germany - Inanidrilus... | ecosystem: Host-associated > Annelida > Digestive system >...
GAGTTGTGAGAGTCTTGAATGTCAGAAGTGCTATTTTGAACTCAATGCGAACAGTAACAGGAAGCCAATGCAGACTGGCCAGCACAGGAGTAATGTGATCGCGTTTCTTCGTCAGCATGACAGTGCGCGCTAGAGCGTTCTGGACGCGCTGCAACTTGTTGAGGTTGGATGCAGATGTGCCACAGAGGAGCGAGTTGCAGTAATCAAGTCGAGACGAAACCATAGCAGTCGCCACCGCCTTTGCATCATCAACTGACACGCAGTGTAGGATGTGACGTAGAGCTCGGATGTGGAAGTGAGCGGACTTGCAGACGTTGTTGACGTGACGTGACGTGTATATTGCGCAATGGCGGCACAACCATAGAATATATAAAAATATGAAGTGACTATTGGTGCTTGCTATTTGTTACAGCCCGCAACGCGAGGATGTATAGGTTTTGCCTTGTGTGTGAGTCTGTCCGTGTGCCAAAAACTGATAATTTCATCACTACATCACATTTTGCATTCAACTGCAGGGGTTTGGACCCATTCAGGCATGTCCATCTGTACGTTTGTCCGTCCGGGCCCGGGTGTCTGTCTGGGGCTTTTTGCCCATTTAACGGACTTCATTCAACTCAGGGACTGCATGACTCAGTACATCAGTCGAAATTTAGTAAGCTGTCGTACAGTTGTAGAAATATTGCACTGTAAAGGCGTTTAATAGGTGCTTGCCTTTGCAAGTCAGTCTAGCTGATCAAAAGTGATCAATGTGATAGGTTCTGTCACTTTCTATCAGTGGCATGTAGTAAGAGTGTCACTGTCTTCCACCATTTTTAAGATATTAGCACTTTATAGTGTATGCGACTGCCTATGACCTTGAGAAGTCATTCAGTTTAGATATAACTGTTAACATTGCAAGTCAATTACATTTTCTGTTTCACACATAACAGTATCATAGCTAATACATGCTACCAGGTGACGCAGGTAAATGTGCATATATGTACACCTAGTTCACATAATATTTGCTCAATTGTTGTGTTATCTGTGTAGATGTCATAGACTAAAGAGGATGAATCAAAACTCGTCACAATTTTTTGGCAATTTTATTGTTATTAAGTATTTTTGGACATCATTCATGACATGTTTAATAATAATAATAATAATAATACACATATTTGTATAACGCCTTATAGTCGTAACTTAGAGGTTGGTTGTCACGTTTTATCGTCCAGCACATTTTCCGACATGTAAGGTTTAAAAGGTTTCTAACAGCTCAAATGGCTTTTAAGGTCAGTGATGTTCATTGGAAATAGCACCTTTTGATAGTGCAGATGAATTCGTATTAGCCTTCCATTTAACTGTCCCTGTTTCACACCGTTTCTGAGATGTAGTAAGATTTTGTTTTTAAAAATTATCGAGTTAAACATATTTGATAACAGTGTTGCAGTATATTTCAACAGTGACCTTTGCATTATTTGTTTAGATATTGTATGCGGAAATGAAGACTGAAATAAATGCTGATAACGTAGCTATAGCTGGAAACTCTTCAGTGACTTGTGCCACTGGGTTGACTGTTGATTCGTGGGATACACAAGTACCAGAAATTGTTCCATTTGACGAGTCAAGTAATGACTTTGTCTTCACGGAAATTAAAGATGAATTCCTGGACGTGACAGAATTTAAGAATGAGTACTGTATTGGAGTGAAAGAGGAAGAAGTGGATGAGGAATATGGAACATCTGCTGTTCATGTGAGATTGTGCTTTTTAACTATCATCATCATCATTATCATTATCAAGTTTCTTAAATAAGCACTTTGACACATTAATGCTAGTACTAGCAAGGTTACATGTAAATACAGTGTGTGTGCGTCATAATATAAATTTATAGTTATCAATTTAGGGGTAGTTTGCAGTTTACCTTGATTTTATTTTGGTGATTTATTCTATGATTCGCTACTATTTTATGCGTGTTGGAGTACTGCCTACAAGGGGGCTGTGCATGTCATGACCCACTTCATTTGCGTAAAATAGGTAATCAAAGATCTAAAGCTCTTCCCTCTGGTAGACAGCATCGGATTAACGAGGATTGTCTAGAGGTTAAGATCAAAGATAGTTTGAGCTGCTTCTTGGCTTTGTTGTACAACAGTTGTGCACATTGTACATGCATACTTAAATTTGCATGTTGTTTTAGGTTAAGCTGCTGTTTTTTGTGCGTTCGTTTAGGTTTGGCATTTGTGTGTTTATGTGTTAGCCTGGGTCGTATTTTATGTTATGCTTGGTTTTAATTTATTGGGCTTAGTTTCGACATTACTAAGACTAAAGTCTGGCTGGGTACAGTGTCACTGAAACGATCATTGTTCTGTCGAGTGGGATGAAGAAACCTTAACTCGGTCAGTTAGTCAATCAAAAATTGATTTACAAACAAGTAAACACAATGGAATAGTATGAAACAAGACTTTTTAAATACAGTTTATCCTGCAGTTGTTCTGCAGTTGAGAAAAAGTTTACTGAAGAACATTTTGAGGAATGTAACATGGATTGAGTTAGTATAAAACTATATCACAGTTATGTGCTTTCCGAGACGGGTTGATTGGTAGATTGAGTTTAGATTTATTGTCCAACTCGACACAGAATAGGTCATAGTGGACATGCTTTTTTCCAGCCAATCTCTTTGTTAGTACTGAGAAAAATTTAGAGTAAGTATTTTTCCTGCTGTAATGCATATTACCCACAAAATCATCTATGACCTTATATATGCTATATATGTTTGTGTATTCTCAGCATGCAATTGTAGTTTGCCATCCAAGAAATAATGGAAAGTGGTTTGGACAGTTTTCTGCAGAAATGAGACATTTGCAGCCTGTGGTTGTACTGGAGAAAATGAACTTGTCTGGGTAACTACTGCTGCTGGGTTTCTTTTTAGTGCATTATTAAACATAAATACTCTATGTGGTTGGCATTGTGAAGAACATATTGTCTTGAATGCCAAGAATAACGTGTGATCTGCATTGTACTCCAAAAACCGGTGTGAACAGTATGTCATTGCTTTTTGGAGAATTTAGTTGTAGGTTGAGGTCAAATCTAAGGTCATAGATGATTTTTTTTTTGTACGACATGCTGCTGTATAGCATGGCATGTGTATCTGTAACGTTGGTGGATTGTGTTCACATAGTGCAACAAAAAATGGAGTTGGGCACATGCCAGGATAGTTTGGTGTCTTGGCTGTGTGCTTGTGAAATTTGACCGGTGTCATTTTATCTATGATCTGGAATTCTATGGAGGAATACAAGTGGGGTATCGTTCATAACACATTTGTTTGCAGACTGAACAGAAGTGCTGGAGTACATAGTTGCTATGGTTACCAGTGATTTGTTTGCATAATAAGTATGTAAATTATTTACACATCACTTGTCGTGCTATCTTAGTATCTGTTGAGTTTTCTTATCTGTTTGCTGTTGATGTTGGGGTTCCTGTCAATGCTTTGACCTTTACATTCAGGAGTCATGAAGGATTTGTGGCCTGTAAAAAGCCAGTGCCTACACTGCCCTAATATCACTGGGAGGTGAAATCTACGTGGGGAAAGACTTTCCCAGACATCACTGTTCTGACCCCAGTATTTGCAAAATCGTTCAATACTGTATTACGAGTAGTATAACAAATACTGCTACAGATAAATTTATGCAGTCGGATGTGCTGTGTAGCTTGTTAAAAGAGAAAGAGTCCATACTCCTTAGAGGAAGGCATTGTGCCTATTTCGCTTTTTTAGGCCATTGACTGCGTAGGTGGCACATGGCATGTGCATCATGAGATTAAAGTTAAACTTCAAACTGCAGAGAACTGCCTCTCCTCGAGCATTACTCATTTCTGTCCCACTAAGGATGGGAGGCTGAGTTGGTCTGACAGGTTGGTTACGTGTCTAGATGGCACTTGAGTGGTCACTCGTGTCAGTACTAAGCAGGCTCGATGTTAAGTTACATTGTTGATGTGACCAATGCTGTTGGTGCTAATCAGAGCCGCTGTTCATAGATGCGTGTGGCTGTGTGTGTACAAAATATTCTGTTGTGCTCGTGTATACAGCTCGGCTTTTACACGATACCTTCATCGTCTGTGTCCTGAGATGTCGGACATTACGACAAAACATGAAGATGATGGTGTAGATGACAGCATGCAAGACCAAGTTTTGCAGTCCACCACGAGTACTTCGGGGCCTTCTTGTTGTCATTTTCCGGTTAAACGTAACCAGATGAGGCAGAGTGGTCGTTGTAAAGTGAAAAGGAAGCATGCCCCAAAGAATTGCAGTCTTGCTAGTCACCATGTTGTTGACTCGGACAAACCGTTGAACGAGCACTGCATGACGAAAATGTTGCAATGTCGTCATGTGAAACACCGTCGACAGTACACCTGTGCCCGAACACGAGCTGTGGATGAGCGTTACATAGTGGGACGTAGCCGACAGAGTCGCCTGTCGGAAACTGCAGACGACGGTACCGAGGTGTCTGGTGTTGAGGATATTGCTACCTCATTGCCAGCAACTGAAGTTTATCCTTGCCTCGATCACTCATACTTCTGTCGGGATTTGGAGCCTGGCTCCGAGAACATAACCAAGATGGGAAGTTTAAGGGAGATGTGCTCCATAACAAAATGCACTGGTGAACAGCCTTGTCAGTGTGAGGATGACAGTAGCAGAATACTTTCAACGTCAAGTAATTTAAAATATTATCTGAAAGTTCGCGGAGGTAAACAGCTGTATTGCTGTAACATCTGCAGCAGGCAGTTTGCGCGTCCAGATCATGTTGAAAACCATATGCGTTTTCACCGAAGAAAAGAGTCGTCACAGTGTGCGAGCAGCAGTACAAAAACACTTACAACCTCGAGTAATGTTGTATATCATGTGCAATATTGCAAGGGCAAAAAACTGTTTAGTTGTAATTTTTGTGGCAAGAATTTTAGAACGCCACGTGACGTTGAAAGGCACATGCGCACACATACAGGAGAACGTCCATTTGGTTGCACAGTTTGTGGTAAGAAATTTGGTGATTCGAGTGTTCTAAAAAAGCATATGAGGCGACACTCAAATGAGCGACCTTTTTTCTGTGACGTTTGCGGAAAAAGTTTCTTCTGCAAATCCAGCTTGCAACAACATTCAGAAATTCACAGTGTCGGAAGACAGTTGCTTTGCTGCAAAATCTGCAGCAAGATTTTTTCAAACTCCCACAGTTTAAGACAGCATTTGCGCCGTCACACAGCAGCACGGCAGTTCGGTTGCAATTATTGTGACAAGAAGTTTTATGAAAAAGGTAACTTAAAGAAACACACATTCACTCATACGGGAGAACGGCCTTATGAATGTATAGTCTGCAGTAAAACGTTTACTAATTCGCGTGTGTTAAAAACTCACATGCTTGTTCACACCGGTGAACGACCTTTTTGTTGTGCAGTTTGTAGCAAGAAGTTTCGAGATTCGTGGACTTTGAAAATTCACATGCGTTGTCACACGGGAGAACGGCCTTACGGTTGTGAACTTTGTGCTAAGAAGTTTGCTCAGTTTCATGCATTAACGAGACACATGCTTGTTCACACTGGGGAACGACCTTTTGAGTGCGGAGATTGTGGTCTGAGATTTATGCGCCTAGATGAGCTGAAAACGCACATGCGCAGGCATACGCGGGAATGAATGGCCTGTTAGTTGTTAAGTCTGCAAGACCAAATGTGAAATATTATGTATGAACACCAACTTTTTATGAAAAATTGGCCCCATGTGGGCCCGGGCAATCCCCCCTTATCCCATCACTTCCCCACCTTCTGCTCTATCTTTTAGTATCTTTTCCTTTTTTCCCTTTCTTATTCATGCTTCATGTATTTCCTTGTTTTTCATCCCTTCCCATTCTACCGGAATAGTCCCACTCTGTTTCCACGCCCGGATATCGTAGGAGGCGACAAAATGTGGCTTTAGTTTTATTTGTGTTCTTTTGGTGTTATGTGTTTTTAGTTAAGGATGCATGCTGATTTGTGTTCTATTTAATTTAGTTTTATCTTGTGGTGTGAAGGTTGTCTCTCCCTTTGATCGGTGCTGGCATAATTTAAATGAGCCTCTCGATCCCTTTCCCTTTTTGGGTGGCTGCTAAACAAAAAGGCGGCAAGGGTTGATGTTAATATATCGCTGGCCTTCCTATACTGCGTAGGGATAGCTCTCCACCCCTTAGCTTTCGTCTCTGATATAGCCATATTTGTGCTAGAAAGGGACGTTAAACACCGACTAACTATAGAAATTGTGTTTAACTTTCATACAGCTGCATGGAACTTGTTAATATTGATAAAATTCCACAACTTTTCTTGCTATGAGAAGTTAACAGGTTATTCATCTTGAGGAATCATGTGTACTACATATGTGTACATAAAATGCATGTTATCATAAATGGTGTTCATACAGTTTTACTTTTGAGTTTGAAGTTTATGACATTAGCTTTGTATGCATGCATGTCTTGGAAGGGCACATAATACAGTCACACAGAAGAAAATTGTTCATCTTGAGGGTTGACAGAATGTGGAATTTTGTAAACTTTTTTTCTGCCATTTTATTTATGCAGGCATGTTTGAACATTTGAAGTGACTTTGACAACATACATTTTTGTCTAATGTCGTGTGTTATGCCCCTTCATGTGTAATAATTTTCTTTTTATAATTACAGTGATTATGCCAGTTATTTAAGTCAGAAGAGCTTTAGAGATGTGTGCATGTGTTTGCTTTGAAGGCATGGGAAAGCAATGGAAATTTAGTTTGGAAAATTTATTGATGACCATGAAAAGGAGCCAGTGTATTGTTGCTCTGTATCTTTGTCAACAAGAAGCTCTGCTATTGCAGAGGGACTGTGCGACGCTCAGTAGAATTCCTGCAACTACAAAACATCTCATTTGAAAACTAGAGTCCCGGACCTATCATGTGGCATTATTTGCGTGATCCTACGTTTAGCCATTTTGATACAATGCTGGAGTGTGACAGACACACACAAACACAGACGGACAGACACACGACGATGGCATATAGTGCGGTAAAAATTGATCATATTGCACGGCTAAGTATAATTAATTCCCAGGAAACAAGCGTCGGTCGATAGCAAATTGCTATGCAGACCAAGAAATGTTGGTGGTTACCACATATTTGAACGATAGTGCTCAAATTCCACTTAATCGATTTGTTGCCTATATGTTATACAGCCAACTTTGCAACAAATACAGTGACAAATCGAACCGATGGAACTTAGGCCTAAGCCTTAGTGTGGCCTCGACTGCCGTAGGTGCGATAAGCAATAGTCTGTCATCGATCTTGTTGATCCCACCTATAATAGCGTGCCGTGACGAGATTTTTTCTAAGTCCACAGTTGGGCATGCAAAAATGAGTCACGTGAGCAAAACCACGCCCCTTTTAGGGGAGTTTTGCCATCACTTTGGCCAGACTTGATATAGTCTCCCTTTGTACAAAGTTTGAGAGCCCTAGCTTCAGCCATTCCTGAAATATAGGTGGGGTATCCAAAATTTAAAACGTCTCACGTGACGTAACCACGCCCCTTCAGGGACGGTTTGTCTTTCGTAGGCTATACACCTATACACCAAATATAAAGTCTCTATGTTTACTCACTATGAAGATATGAAAGGCGATGAAAAATGCAAAAATTGGGGCGGTTTGGGGGTTAGGGGTCACTCAAGGTCGTCGGAAACATAGCCATTCAATAGAGCACATACGACTTCTTATTCGACTTTAATAGAAAGTATGCATCTATCTTGTACCATTTTCGAGTTATGGCACGTTTTTCGTTGAAAGTTGCCAATTTTAACCCACCCCACCTGAATATGTCGCCCCTGTAGAGGGTGATCCCCTTCGAATTTCGCCATGAGCTTTGGTGTCAGAAAACTACAGTAACCGGGCTATCGTGTGGCATTATTTGCGTGATCTTACGTTTAGCTGTTTTGATACAATACCGGAGTGTGAAAGACATACAGACACACGATGACGGGATATACCGCGCTTAGCATAGCGTCACACAGTAAAAAGCAACTGATTTTAAAGCATTGTCACGGTTAGATTTAGAAATAAATGATAATCGTGCCTGCAAAAACCTACCTAACCTAACTAATGTTGCTACTCTACCTTCTGAAATTTGAAACACTGAATATGTGCTAATAATTTGTTGCATCTTCATTGTTTCTTATAAACCATATATAATTTCACATTTTGAGTTTAAAGTCTGATTTGAAGGTGACTTAGAGGTTTAGAGAATGTTAGTTTGTTACTATAGCCTACTTTTGTACGCACTGCTCACTTGAGTATAGTGCTTGCTACTTTGTTACGAACGTTTGAAGTTAAGTGACCATATATTTTACTGTAACGTGATATGTTATTCATATGTATTTATTTTGTTTTGAGAATAAGCATCTTGAGAGTAGTGTGTCTTGTTTGCTGGAGTGATAGCCTTCTCAGCTGTGTTGTTTGTACTTGCGTGTAAAGAAAAGAACGAATATATAATTTAGGCACCATTATTTTTATATACATGTAGCTATAACTTGTTAGTTAGTTGTCGCGTGATTAGCTCTTTTTGTTTTGTTGATCTCGATAATATGTGTGGTTTTACACTGTGTGTCAAAAAACGACACTGATGTAGCACACTATAACTTCAATACAGTTAATACACATCGACCGATTTTGTAAATTTTTGGCAGAGACGTTGCTGAGAGAGGATGCTATCAAATGGTGATTTGTTATCCCTTTTGACTCCTAACTAATGTCTCTGCACTACCTGGGAAACAAAAACCCGGAAATTGTCTCTTCAGTCATGCTGTGTATATAAAATGTCATGGCTTTGTCTTGCTATCCCTTCGACCATCATCAGCCAGTTTTAGTAATTTTTGCAGGTAATAGCTACGAAATTTGTGCTGTCATAAGCTTATTTAAGTTTTTGAGGAACCCGTGTCCGTTTGCAATTACTTCGTTAACTTGCCGCAAGTTTACAAAGACAGAAACATCACCATTTGTTTGTCAACATGACAAGTAGTAAAGAAGATAAGATTCTGAGTAAACATTTGTTCACGTTAGAAGGCTATAATACGATGAGTTTCCTAGCAAAGGTGGAACGTAGGCAGTGCCTACAAGTTGTTGCAAGCCAGAGCACTGTCGTTTTACAGATGCAGTATACAGCATGACTGAAAATACAATTTCCGGAGTTCGTGTTTTCCAGAGTAGTGCAGAGACATTACTTAGTAGAGATGGGATAGCAAATCACCAGTCGATAGTATTCTGTCTCAGCAACAACTGTACTGAAAATTACCAAAATCGGTTAATGTGAGTTGAAGTTATAGTGTGCAACACCAGTGTCGTTTTTTTAGACATAGTGTATTCGTGCGTATTGAGTGAGGACTGCTACTTGCTACCCGATCAGTAATCTGTTGAGCCAGTTTTGTTTAGCTCTTGAAGAGATCATTAAACTTGCTTTGTCGTCTGCATATCAATTTTTTTACATTTTTCCCAAACATTCCAGCCCTTTTAGCCTAAATCATTTTATCGAATACCCGACCTGTGCTGTTAAAGTCACCATGCTTGTTTAAAAGTAACCAGTTTTATGGCATGATGGACTTCTTAAATTGTATCATGGTCTATTTAACCACAGCAAATAAGTAAACTTTATGATCATGTCTATTTCCTTTCTACTGCAAAAATTACTTTGAAGTAAAGGTAAAGTTTTCCGATACTCGTTACCGAGCTTTGGGTTGAGCTCATCCTGGTGTAGCCTACAGGCAGTCAGCCTGCAGGTAGCTTTAACCCATCCACCCTTCGGTAGGCTGCCATTACTTTTTGCATGTTACCTTCCCAGCCGAAGAGTGTCACCGCCCATCGGCCAGTACCTATGACAGCGGCATATGGGTGTGAACAGCTTGTCCAAGGTTGTTACCCAATAGCATAGCGTCCGGGGCTCCAACTCACGACCACTGAGTCACCAACCAGTCCAATGCCTTAGCCACTAGAGTATTGAGTCACTCAACTGTAAAGTAGACCGGGATTTTTGGTGCTGTCTGTCAGCTGTCAGTTGTTTGTGTGTGTAAGTGTAACTTGTACGTAGCATGACAACGTCCAGTTTTCACCGAATTTTTCACACACATCTTAGTAATACACATAACACAAAGCACGCATTACAACAGCGGTGGCCAGAAATGTTACTGAAGGAGTGTTTATAGTATGTGTGATTGGTCACAGCCTTGGCAAACTGGGTCGCTCCACAAAATGAGGTCAGTTGAGATGAAATTAGGTGAGATGAATGACGTGAATATTTTTAGCGCAAAACGCCACATGCATGCCGCGCTTATGCTAGGCTATGAGCATAACATCTGTCCGACTGCTGTCTGTCCGTGTGTGACGTACGTTGGTGAATTGTGATCACACAGTGCAACAAAAAGTGGAATAGGTATATGACAGGATACGTTGTTGTTTTTGCTACCCATTGACGAAGCCAACCCAGATCATAATATCTTGTGATCCTGAATTCTGCAGACGATGACCAGTGATGCAGTATAGACAAGTAGCTCTGCTATGGCAGAGGGACCGCGCGACGCGCTTGTCAGTAGAAATTCTGCAACTACAAAATATCCCTATCGTATGGCATTATTTGCGTGATCCTACGTTTAGC
>Ga0209782_1002262_pt1 | contig 10651 bp, 4 predicted proteins | sample WorMetmaBAHAMAS1_FD_187390 | JGI IMG/M metagenome (GOLD analysis project Ga0209782, IMG submission 187390) | Marine gutless worms symbiont microbial communities from Max Planck institute for Marine Microbiology, Germany - Inanidrilus... | ecosystem: Host-associated > Annelida > Digestive system >...
CCCATACCCCCTCCCCCCGGCGGCGGCGGGCTGTGCGATCCAGCCTTGAGCTGATTCTAGTTTCCTTTATTATTAACTATGGCCCATAGCATTCTTCTTGTTTAGTTGTTGGGTCTGGCAATCTTTTCGAGAATTTCACTGAGGTTTTTTTGTTGAGTTGAGTCATATGTTGGTGGTTTTAGGCAGACATCGGAGTGGTCTTTGTAGGTCCCACGAGTAAATCAATCAAAGCAATGGGAGACAAGATCGAAAGCAAACGAGTAGCAATGCAGGCGAAGGTGAACATGATTCCAGGCTATGATGGTGAGGTCAAAGATGATAATGATGCTGTCCATGTTGCTAATGAAATCGGTGAGTTTGATTGTTCGTAGTGCTATTGTGTGGTGTGGTGCATGTTATCATAATTCTTTCTGCCCATCTGTTTATCTGTTCATCATGCAATGCACTGAATTGATTGACATTTTCAGGACTGTTTTTTGCCCTGTTGTGTACAGCAGTGTATACAATGACAAACACACATTCATGAGGTGAGAGTTCTTACAGCTGACTGTTGTTTAGCTTTAGGTATAACTTAGTTTATTTTTTTATTTAACCAAGGCCATTCTATGCTTGAGTTGTTTGCATTTCGTGTTAAATTAACTTTTCTTCAGTATGCAAAGAGATTGGTTGGAAATCTGAATGACTCCAAAATGATGTATTTTTTGTTGTCGGGGACATAACACCTTAAGCCAGTAATCAGTGCACTGATGTGACATTGCTAAATGGTAATTCTGTGCTGTTTTAGGATATCCGGTGATGATCAAAGCATCTGCAGGTGGTGGTGGGAAAGGTCTGCGCATTGCGTGGAACGATGCAGAGTGCAGGTATAGTTCATAGCAGATACGTACACTTGCAGATAGCCAGTGCGTTGATTTCATGATGAAGAATGACTTTTCTGATGATTAGTGACACATTTTGACTGCAGTTGAATGACTGCAGTTAATGATTACCAGCCTTTGTAAAATACTGTTGGCTGCAGCTCTAGCTTACGTCTTTATATGTATTTATATATTTATATATATATATATTTTCGTTTCCTTCCATTTGTCTGTTTCCAGTACACTGTTGCCAGCCACAGTTTTTGGCAGATCTGCACCAGACTTGCCATGTGGCCTCTCTGTAATTTTTAGATGGTCATGGGGCAATTCTTTAAGAGATCGAGTTTTACATTTAAGAGAAAATCAGTTAAATAAAACAGTTGACTGAGTATTAGCAGCAAAGTTGCTGCTTGGATGCGTCGTTTCATCCAATCATTGACCTATTCATTTGTTGTGGCCACCTACAGCAGGCATGTATCACTGATGTGGGCAGGCCTACAGAATTTAGCAGAGGCTGGAATCGGAGGCAGAGGCAGATATCAGCGGTCGCGTGAGAAGTGACCACATGGCTGCAGGTTGCTGTTTACAGTATGTGGCCATAAGCTAGCAGCTAAGCCATGTCATCCACGCCGCTTGCCTTAACAGCAGCAGCAATGGCTGACTCTAGGCATGTGTCTGCTGGCTATGGAATGCGTGTCTGGACTGACGTGAGTCTCGCCGTGAGACAAAGACAAGGCTTACAGCTGCAAGTGCAAAGCAGTCTGTTCATTGTGATATGTATACTGTGACAGTTGTATATAATCAAAGCAACAGACACAACAACAACAACAACATCCATTTAATGGCCTATTCTCCGATACTACCCAGGTGAGCCGTTAGCAGAAAGGTAAAACCAATCCGAATTTTTCTCAAGCAATAGCCAGTGGGAGTGGGAGGCATCAGCTGGACCGCATGGAAATCTGCACCTCGCTCCTGACTGATTATCGTGCTAGCACTCAACCACTCAGTTGTATATAATCGAAACTACTGAATTAATTCCAACCAAGTTTTGCACAATGATAAAGACAACCAAGTACTCTTCCTGAGTGATCGGTACGTCCAACAAATCCAAGATGGTGGGCGGCTGCCATCTTGAAAAATTGATAAACTCAGCAACTAAATTACCCATGAAATTTGGTGTGGTGACATTGAATTGACATTTCTGCTTTATCAACTTTGAAAGAATTTGAACTTTTTAAAATACAAGATGGTGGACTGCCACCATCTTGAAAATCGAAAAAGTGTGATATCTTTGCAACTGTTCGGCTAATGTTCACAAAATGTGGTTTGGTCACTCATCCTGGCCATCTGGTCCCTAGCAGCCTTTTAAAACTGAAATTTTAAACAATCAAGGTGGCAAGAGTGAGACATCTTGAGAATCAGAAAATTGTGATGTATCTGCACTGATTTGACTGATTTCAACGAAATTTGGCACATTGATGCATACTGAGTCTCCAGACCCTGAAGATTGTTAAAAGTTTTAACTTTTAGAAATCCAGTACGGCAGCGGCCCACAGTTACACAGCAGTGAAATCGTCACCATTTGTCACCAATAATTTGACTGATGTGTTGGTGATGAATCGCAGCAGTATTTGCTATGCTAGTTGTATTGTTTTATTTTTGTAGGAAAGGTTTCAATCTGTCAAAGTCCGAAGCAGCATCGAGTTTTGGAGATGATAGGATGTTGATTGAGAAGTTCATAGATAATCCTCGTCACATTGAGGTCCAGGTATTGTGTGATCAGCACGGCAATGCAGTATACCTGAATGAGCGTGAATGTTCCATTCAACGGCGGAACCAGAAAGTGATTGAAGAAGCACCAAGGTGATGATAATGGTGGTGACAATAGTTTATTACATGTTTGGTTTTCATCATAGAGAACATACACATGTGATGCTATGCTAACTTTGTATACTAGTATGCTATGGCCTTGTGTCTCTCTGTCACAAGTTGATACAGGGTTCCCACAAACCTGGAAAACCTGGAATTGTCAGAGAATTTTGTGAACCTGGAAAAGTCAGAGAAAAGTCGGGAATTTGAGATATGGTCAGGGAAATTTTTTTTATGACGTCATATTTTTCGTGACTTGCTGATCGATGAGTCGATTTTTGCATGTCATATGTACATTGAATTAGCTTAAACTTAGGCCTGTTTATGGTGACACTAATTTCCTGGGTAAACAGGATCTGTTGATCTTAGGGGTTAGCGACCGTTCCCAGTAATTGTCAGTTGTAAGTGATTATGGCTTTCATTATTATGTTTATGGTTTTGACTGAAAAAGATGTTACAGATGTCATAGTAAAATATGCTAACAGACTGTTTTCATGTAATCAACATTTTCAGTTACTGTTGTAGATAGCTCCACGAAATGCCTGGAAATACTTTAAAGTTATCTGGAAAAGTCAGGGAATTTTATTTTGCCTAAGCTGTGGGAACCCTGTGATATTTTTCATAATGGCTGAATGGATTGAGTTTGCTTATGGCATAGGGCATGCATGCAGTTAAACTTTGCTCCAGCAAAACCCCCCAGCTGTTAACTGGTGTTTCCAGTTAATAGGTTTATTTGTATAATGGCTATAAAATTGTTGGTTTGTTTAGACAGTAATATATTGTATGTTGTAATACTGCTAGGTATATGTCACCATTTACTGTTAATGGTTGCAATGTGGCATGCTTTAAATGATGTCTGACAATTGTCATAATGTTCTTCACATCATTACACATTTATTATTTTCTGCTCTAGTGAGTTGCAGCTGTTGATGTGATGTCGCAGCATATTTCTGGATGCAGAGACAAGGAGAATGATGGGTGAACAAGCTGTCTCGCTTGCAAAGTCTGTTGAGTACACATCAGCAGGTAATATTTTGGTGCTTTAATATCACATTTTTTCTTTTCTCTGATTTAGTTGTCTTTAGTAATTTTTGGCAAATACTTCTACCATGATGTTTGTTTCAGAGATACTTAACTTTGGAATGCATTATTATACTGAGTTTATTTTTGTCAAAACTCTGTAAAGTCTAACAGTGGATTCAGTGTAAAAGCACAAGACGGGTGGTTTTGTTGGGTGGTGTGCTTATTTTGCTGGGCTACGTAATATTGTAATCTGTGAAAACGTCAGTGCTAGCATATGATAGGAAGGAAGCAGCTGGTGAATGAAGAAAGGAAAGGATGAAGCATGTTGGTTATTCTCTGATTGGGATTTAATTCTTTTGAGTTCCGTTCAATGTCGCAGCATTGTTGGTTGGGTGACATGTAGGTCATCTGGCCCATAAAAATCTGTGCCACTGGTACACTGGTCTAAAAAGGTAGCCTCGAAAATGGCCTAAATTAAGACAAAGGTAGTGGTAAATTTGGTGTTGTCTGTAAAATGTGCGAAAACATCAGGCTGCTTTTGCTGAGAACTCTTCCAGACGTTAGGTGATTTTAATTTTTTTTAATTGACAATACATTGACACTTACATAATGTATACATGTAGTAGAAGTAAAATGTTTATTATCTTTTTCATGTAAATGCCTGCTTTAAAGGAGAAAAATGACAAACCATGGACTTTATTTGTAATTAATTAGTTCAGCACTTTGCTTGCCGCAAAAATGTTCAGCAAATGTTGAAACTGTGATCAGGCGACTATGAAATCCTTTGTCTACTTGTACAATTTCCAGAGCTTCTGCAGCAATATCAGACAGTTGATACCATTACATTTGGGTGGATTTTTATGCGCATTATAAATACTGTGTTAAATGTGCTTAATGCTGCTGTTCTGTGAAGGCACAGTGGAATTTCTGGTCGACAGACAGCACAAGTTTTATTTCCTGGAGATGAACACTCGCTTGCAGGTGGAACATCCAATCACTGAGTGCATCACCGGCATCGACATTGTTCATCAGATGATACGCTCTGCCAAAGGTTTTATGAATAATTTGATCACATTATATTGCACTGGTGTTTTGTGAATTTGTAGTAAATTATTTATTTCTAGTAGCTCTGTTGTTTTGGAGGAGATTTAGGTTAAGGTTTTTGCTCATTTTAATTTCATTCTGTTAAAATTTTGAGTTTGGCTGCTGAACCATGTGTTGCATAAGTATTTAAGTGTTTTTTTTGTAACTTGAGTAATTCTTTTACATCCACTTAGTTATATTGCTTACCATTCTTGGTTATAATGCATCAGTCTTAACATGAGAATGCCTATGGCAGGTGGTAGTATGTGACTTGAGTATTTTGTCATGTTTTTTGTAAAATTGATCAGAATGAGTGGACATATTAATTCAAACAAGTCGAATAATTAGCTGTTTGCCTGATTTGCTTCAAAATCTAAAAAATGAACAGAGAGTGGAGTTCATTGCTGGTATATCCTCTACATCTGTGTAGTGGATGAGTGTGAGCATTGCAAATGTAATATGCAGATTAACAACTCGAGCCAACTGATGATTCATCACTCAAAAAGGGGTATGGCCAAGGTCGTGTTTAATTTTTGGGACCCTGTATGATTTTGGTATGGATAAAGGAAGGCACTTAAAATTTAAATGTGCAGAATAGCCATGACAGGAACTATCCAGTGGATGATAGATCTAAGTAGTAGATATACATCTGGCTTTATAGTGCCCTTGTTAACATTGAGTTGAGTTCTTTGTGACTTTGGACTGTTAAGATATACAGATTAGGTAGACAGAGCTCACTATGACTCTCCTGAGATTTTATTAATGAGACTTTGGGCACACAGTCCAACACTTTGGTCTGAAAATGTTGGTTGGTAAAATGAAAAACTAGAGTTGTAAATTTAGTCGCAATAGCAAAAAAAAACTGTTTTAACTAGAAACTATGTGTTACAAAGCTTTACAAAGCTGCTCCAAATCTGGCAGCATACCCATGTCCATTCCCACCTCTTCCAGGGAAAGAAAAGGGGAGGAAATGGGAAGAGTGGAGAGGGCAAAAGGGAAAGGAAAGAGGAATCAAAGGAGATGTGGGGAAAGCAAGAAGGAAGAATGTGAAGATGAGGGATGTGGTTGGAAGGGGAAGGAGAAAAAAGGCAGTGTGTTTTGTTAAAAGTTAGTCGTGGATTTTAGGAAAAAATGTGTTTATGTTTATTTTAGTTTTATTTGGTTAAAATCTGCCTATGTAAGTGGAAATTTGATTTTCAGGTCACAAGTTGTCATATCAGCAGTCAGACGTACCTATTGATGGCTGGTCAATTGAGTGTCGAGTCTATGCAGAGGTAAGAGTTATATAAATATGCTCATCAATTACAAATAGTCCACATGTGATATTCCAGTTCTCAATAGACTAAACACTCTGTGCATTATCTGGAGTATGTTGTACTTGGCAATTAGATGATGGGATGTAAGCCTTTTTACTTTACTGCATTGTATGTTTATTGTTCTATTTTGTAGTTATTTTACTAATATTATTTTTCGTGCAAGTTAAGTAGTGTCTGATTTTTGCTCATAAGTCTTGGAATCATTGATGGCTGTGTCTGTTGCAATGTTAATTATGCCACTTCACACATTTCTCTTGTGGATTCGTGGAATTAAGAATTTGAAGGGAAGAAACAAACCTGTTTGTATTGGTTTGTGCAAAGACTAACATATTGCTTTGTAATTTTTATTACTGAGTTTGTTGTCGGCTGGTTAGTGAGTAACAAGATGGTTTATTATGTAGGTATTTTTATGAACTGTATTGTCATGACATTTGTGTAAAGGATCCATACAAAGCATTTGGACTACCTTCTATCGGCCGACTTTCACGATATACTGAACCAACTCATATTCCAGGAGTATGTAAAGTTGCAAGCATTTTGTTGTTAAATGACATTAACTACTTAACTACAGTACTACTATTTGTTATTGATTATAGCACGGTAATATGCATGCTAGACTTTGAGCATCATCATTGCAGCTGTCATGATCATTTAGCTAATGACTTCTAAAAGGAGAGAAAGTTTTGCACTAGTGATATATTCCAACAATAAAAACATTATTGAATACCTGACCAAGGTCATTATTTTATGCAGAGTAATAGGCATTAAGCACAGTGGCTGTGGACAAAGGAAAGATAATGTACAGAGCAGTGTTTCCATCACTGCCTTGAAATTGTTGGTTCCAAGTTATAGGAACCTGTTCCAGGTTTACAAAGGTTCTGTTTTAGCAAATTTGGTTTACCTGGAGTGACTCCATGAAAAGGCCAGATGAAGAAAAACTGAGTGAATATGTTTCTATATCAAGATAAGCTTGAAAGATATGAAACAGTTAGAGTTATGCAGAATATTTTATTTATGCTTTCTATGTTGTTGTTTGTGATAATGATGACAATAAACTTGAATGAGTAGTGTTATTTTGGTGACATAACAGTCAGTTGCAGCTGGACCTGTGGGGTCTGACAGAGTTAGTGGCACTGACAGGTCAAACAGACATACACCGAGGTACTCTGTAATCACAAACAAGTGCCACATGGCCACTGCATCTCGCTGCTGTGAGTGACATGCTGCCATGCACTTTCACTGAACAGTTTACATGGGTCCTTACCTTTTCATCAATTGGGGCGGGCAAGATGCGAGGGAGGTGATTTAATGAGGTAAATTGCATTGTGGCGAGAAGCGAGTTTGGCGAGGTACTGAGGGGCGAGATAAAGCTGTTAGACTGTATATGATGCAGTATAATCGTGAGTTATATGGTGGTCATGATATGAGTAATTTTATGGAAATTGCATATGTTGTAGGTGCGATGTGACAGTGGTATAACGGAAGGTAGTGACATCAGCATCTACTATGACCCAATGATCTGCAAGGTAGTGTGTGTTTGGTTTTTGGAAAAAAAAAACAATTAATTGTCATTATGATGCATCACAAATTTTGCAAAAAATTTTAATGTAGAATTATGATGAAAAATTTCCAGTTTGTTGCTGACCATTTCACTGGTACTACTTGTGTCATTCGGGTGTGTATTACCAACAACTTTTGAGCTGAATGACCTCTAAGCTGGATATTTAGCAGGAAGGTTTACCTTGACCCTTTTAAAATTCAGGTTTTTCAGGTCAGGGTCAAAGGTCAGTGTCGCAGGAGGTAAACAAGAACTGCTGAGATGGCTGACCTTGGTTCAGAAGCAGATCAGTATTGCAAACAGTAAACAGGTAACAGCCTGGCAAAAGTTTGCATTGCTAAACTGGTCAGTGTGGCCTTGAGTGAGGGCTTTCTAATTTGTGAAATGCTAATAAAACATTTTATTTTTTTTGTGTAATTATTTTAGCTGGTTACATATGGTTCTGATAGAACTGAAGCTCTTTCAACAATGGCTAAAGCTCTCGATTCTTATGTAATTAGAGGTTAGTAGAAGCTGCATAAATATGATAGAGTGAGATTATGTATATAATTTGTATACTCTGTCTGCTGTATATGTCATTTGATAATTAAATTTACAATAAGAATAGAGTTGCTGGACTGATGAGCATGCTCCGATTACAAGATTTGTTGGTGAAATTGTGATTAGTTAATTTTTGTACTGAAAATTATGCAAATTTAACTATGCACAAGGTTCAGATATAATATTATTGAACACTTGGTCATTTTGGGTATTAGTTTATCACAGCTATTGTAGAAATTAAGATTCTAAATTTTATATGTTTAACATCTGTGTATGCCAAGTTTCTGCTTATGGGTTTTCAGTACGCAGTTGCAAAAATTACTAATCAAGTAAGCAAGATGAGCAGTGTATAAAGCCGCTGTAAACACAATGACATAATGGCTTGATTTGGACAACTAAAGCCAGTTTATTTGGTGGTGTAAAACACAGAACAGATATAATGAGTCCGAACTGAGATGAGAGAGCACTGTTGATGTTATGTAGGTGTAACTCACAACGTTCCATTGCTGCGTGATGTAATCACTGAGGAGCGATTTGTTTCTGGTGACGTCAGCACAAAATATTTGCCGGAGACATATCCAGATGGCTTTAAAGGTATTTGAATTGCCGCATTTTTTTGTATCTAATAGAATTTCTGTCTTCATCGTTTATGGTTGTGCATTATCATGGGGTGTGCAGTCATGCCAGCCCTGTGTTAACAGTGACTGGCTTAGTCGATGGTAATATGCGATTTTTGACACCCTGTATACCCTGTACAACCGCTGTTGTTTTTTAATATTTATATTATTTGTCTGAGATTGAAATTTTGATAATAATTTATATCCTATAGTAATGTAAATATCAATATAATCAATATCAAATACTTGGTAATACAATACAGTAGTGATAATATCAGAATGGTACACTATTGCACATACTCAATTTTTAGTGATGTACAGGGTGTGCCAATAAAAAGCAATCCCTTTGGAAAAATTTGTTATCTCTGTTACTGTAAAAGAATTTTTTACCAAATTTACAGCTTTTACTGAGGAGGATTCAGGCCACATACACAACAAATTTCCTTACAATATTGGCTGTGGTTTAAAAATAAAAACTACTTGAACTTAAAAATAAGTGAACTAGTAACTAAACTGTGATTCTGCTATAAAAAATAATAGCAAATGCACCATATGGATATGCCAGTGGATTATCGTGTGAGGTGCAATACTGGAACAATTTCAAAGTCACATGCCAAAGCTGAGCAGCATCACACCGAGCTGAAAGACCGTTTTTGTCTACGATATGGAATGATTTGCCTTACACGTTCACTGATAAGGCAATTGTATCATTTCGCAACAGAATTCGATCGTTTGTTGATACAATTGGTGATATTGTCATATTGCAAACACTTGGTTTAAATACAGAGCGAGCTATACGCAGCTGATATTCATCATCAAAACATCTGAACTGCTGATGAAAAAGTATGCAAAATTTGATCATTTATTCGTCAATATTCAATGTGTAACTGCATGTTTGCTTGAAAAAGTGAACTATAAAGTTCAAACTGCTGTATCTCTTGAACCACAACAGCTATTTCAATAAAATTTGCAGGATGTGTTAAGTGAATACTCACATATACAATCTGAAAGTTTGGCTCAAATCCATGCTACTATTACTAAAATACAGAATTTTGTCTAGGGGATCATTTTTATTGTCTCACCCTGTACTTTTCAGCATACAGCAATTAGTCGCACCGCTATAGGAGCTTGTGCTATATGGATCACACAGTGTTAACCTGCCACCCGGCAGAGGTTACATTCCCGCCTTTACCCCAGCCAATAAAGGCTGGTGCTTGATTCAGCAATTGCAGAGGGATGCAAGGCTGAGTTGACCTAGTTGGCTTGGTTACATACTAAGGTCGTATATCCACTTATCCCAACGAGGCTCGATATAAGAGTAACTTCTTGTGACAAAAGATGCTACAGCTACGGCCAGGCCACCAACCTGATATGGTAGGGTATCAGTGGCATCTCTTACTTTGTGTGTCTGTGTCCGTTCACAAAAAGAAAAGTGACTTGAGCTATCTACATCAAACTTGGTACGCATATACTCTATGGAGTGATTTCAGCATGCGATGATCATGAGGTCAAAAGGTAAATGTTATGGGGCTATGAATTATGCCGCCAGCATGGGTATGCATGTTGATATGACTGCTTAGGTTTCTTAGTTTTACTAAACAGTTTGGCTATTCCAGTTACATGTAATTTTCTTATTTCCATATACACTGCACAGCTGTTTTTACCGCGCGACGCCTTGCTAAGCGCGGTATATGCCGTCGTCGTGTGTCTGTGTGTGTGTGTCTGTCACACTCTGGTATTGTATCAAAACGGCTAAACGTAGGATCACGCAAACGACGCCGCACGATA
>Ga0209782_1002263_pt1 | contig 10649 bp, 10 predicted proteins | sample WorMetmaBAHAMAS1_FD_187390 | JGI IMG/M metagenome (GOLD analysis project Ga0209782, IMG submission 187390) | Marine gutless worms symbiont microbial communities from Max Planck institute for Marine Microbiology, Germany - Inanidrilus... | ecosystem: Host-associated > Annelida > Digestive system...
GCTTAAATATGTCATTTTTGACATAAAACCAACATATCACTAAATTTGCATCCCAAATTGTCCAGGTACACTTACCAAAAATTTCATATGGGGACCAGACCTGTAATCCCCTGGCCACCCTTAGAACCACCCCTGCTCATCCCAATACTTTGCACCCCTTGGAGGGGGAGTGAAGTAAAAATTGCTAAGGCTGGACAAAATTATACTTTTTTACTGCTTATTAAAATTTGTCATTATTGCACACTCTATACAAATAATGTCTTATTTGCATATCTTACACCTGTATTGGGGAGAGTTGAGCATTTGCGAGGTCAGTGGCTGAGCTGGCTGTAGCAGTAGCAGTCCAGCGATTGCTCAACCCCAAGGATCTTTAAACCTGGGGTCAAAAAAAACAAATTAGGTTAGACGAAATACAGCCGATGTGGCCGCCACACCCCAGTGACTCATACACAACTTTGACTATACCTTCTTGTAAGACGACTATATTTAGTATACTGTAGTCATTTTTGCAGGAAATTTTTTTATACATTTAAATTCACCTGATTGAGGCTGAGTCTGAGTGACTTGACACTTTCAATGACTGGTTTTTCATTTTTGTTTTGTAGAAATTTTAGCAGTATACACTGCCAGTACTTAATTAACAAGCCAGTTGTGAATCCCTGAATGGAATTATATTTATAGTCACATTGGGCAGACCTTGGCTTGGACTGACCAATGGACAACAACAATCTCCGATATTTTGCCATATGAAATCTGGCAACCCTAGTCTGGGGAAAGGGCTGTGCCAGTAAATCAACTGACAGACAGACAAATATCCAGAGCAACTGCAGTAACACTGCAATAAATTTTAATAGTACAATACATTACAACTAAATTTTTTGTAATCTATACAACAACAGTTTTGCATTTTTTATATTGTAGACCAGAATATGTCAAATGATCAGTTGGTGCATGAGATAAGGTAAGGTTTTAAACAGCTGCAGAGTGAATATGTTGCTCACAAGTAGATTATAATAACTTTATTATTGTGAGTTTTACTTCTGCTGGTTTCTTTTCTCATCTTTTTATACTGTTTTATAAATGTGATTGTGCAGCTTGTCAAAAAGAATGGAGCCACTAAACTCATGGCAGTAACGTAGTCAAATCTTAACTGATTTTCAGAATTCCTTCGCTGCAACATGATGTAGTATTCATTGCCATTGTATATACATTCTTGGCTGTTAATTTAGCCCGCTCGGCAAACTTGCCGGAAGGGCTATATATTTTTCATTTTTAGTTGTAGTTATAGATTTCTGATTACTTAATAGCCATCATTGGAATGTGCAGAGCGTTGCATGCGGCTTACGTTAAAAGTGGAGGCGGTCATCCCGAAGTGCTGGCACAGTTAGCTGCTGCTGAAAAGAAGGCTATTGCTTTGCTGAAGAGACAACAGACTAATCTTTATCAAGCAGGTATTTTTCTGTTCTTCAGTTATTGCAGTCTTAACTGTTGACTGTTTATATGAAGTCTTAGTGTGTTTTTGCATGTACAGTTTGCTGTTAATGGTCATTGTGATTAACAGACAGCAAACTGTGAGCTGGCAGCATGGAACAGATGGATGGACAGACGGATGGATCATACCCCTCTACTATGGGTGGGTAGTCATGATTCATCATTCCATTTGTCTGTCCCATGCCTCTTGCTCAAAAATAGTGCATTTATTGGCTATCGTTACCATTGAACACTAATAGGAAATCACATGCTGGAAGTCAAACGTACTGGCCAGCATGGCCATACAAGCCAAAACGGCAATGAATCTGTAAGCATTTGCTAGGCGGCTGCACCATTTAACTGCCATTGACGGAAGGCATATTGTTTGACTGCATGATACTTGTTAGTTAATGAATAAAACTGTTAATCGGAAGTTGTTGTGGCATGTCAGGTTCACAGTTGCAAGCCCGTCATGAAAGATGTTCTCAAGAATTGATGGATCTCGAGAAACAGTTGGCTCTGCTTGAAGAACAGAATAAGATATACAAACTGAAGAGAGATTTGAGGGCAGCTGAGTATAGACCAGCTGAGAAAATTACCCCTCAAGTAAGGTAACATGGTCATTAGAATACACCCTGTGATGTGTTTCATCATTGTGTTAATTGTATTATTGTTGTTTTTACATTTTATCATCATTTTAATTGCCTCTATATCCCCACTTTTTGCCAGCTATCACAAGTCAGTGACTGTATCCTTGTGGACACTGGCATTACCAAGACACAGGGTTTTAGATAGACATAAACCGGTGGATGTACATATGTCGAGTCAAAAAAACTGGTATACGGGCAGCCTTTGCCAGACCTATGTTGCAGTTCACTAATTAGACTTATACTAACAGTAAATGTTGTCGTCGAAACATTGCACCACTTCTGCATCCAAAATCTTATTTGTAAACACAGGCAAATCATTCAGTTGTGATTAGATTGATATACAGCTGCGATGCCATATACTTGCCTCTCAAAAATCAGACGTACCTAGCGGAATTCCAGACGTATGGTTACATCCGAGCAGTAAAATTTGTACATATTGAGCACTGTTATCAGACATAAATATGGCCATTTGGACGTTATCCAAAACCATGCCAAGACAGCAAAAGGGGAATATGATGTCTGTTTCCCTACAAGTCAGTCGGCCAATCAGGAGAGAATAGTGTTTCAAGTTCTCTTTAGTGCTTTGTAGAGTTAGAACAATCCACAAAAAACGGACCGGACTAATTCAGTGATTTTATGGCACATGGACAGGCTGAGTCAGTACCTAGTCCAGTAGTGACAAACGGCAATGAAATGTGCCATGTTTTCTGCAGCTGATGGTGGTAATTAGCTGGTAATCTAGTATGACTGATGGCATCAGCACCGCTTCATCTAGGTTTTGATCAAATTCAGCGAGAGCAACCACCTACTGTATGTTGCTAATAATGAATCCGTATCAAAGGAGACATGCTGCAAACACTAATTACTGGTAATGTTGGACCAGTGCTGATCTACGACAATAGACCATCACTGATTCAATCTATAGCTGACCAGATGTGGTTCGTAATTAGTACCAAGATCTTTTCTAACTCTGTTGCTCTGATTTGTTGACTGGGTGACAGGAACTGTAACTGGCCTATGAAAAAACCTGCAGTCCTGCACTGCACCAAACATTCTCCTTCTGAATGCACAGAAGTAATCAGGCATCTGGCTAACCCAGGTTCATTTAAAAAGTGGCCTTTGTTTGTGAGTTATTTCTCTAGTTAGTGGGTGCCGTGGCCTGATGCGCCGTAGAAACATTGTAGCTTTTGGCACTATATAGACTGTTTGTGTGTTTGTTTTCAATTAATCAATACTCTTTATCTAACTGATGTGTAAAAGAAGTTGGAAAAGTAATGTACCACTTTGGGCATGGTTTTATCCCAGCCATTAACCATAAAATTTATCATTATAAAAAGTGAATTTTTACCAATACTAATTGCTTATTGCTGCCAATAATTATCTACTGCATAGCAGGGGAGATAATACGTTTGGTAGCGTCCGTGTGTGTGTGTGTCCGTCCGTTTGACTGTGGCACTCTCCTGTTTGAAACATTTGACCTTTGACCTTGATCTTTGGTGCGAGGGTCGACCTTGACCTTGGCTGGCCTGGGATTGTAGGTCAAGGTCGTAGGCCACAGGTCAAGGTCAAACAGTGAAAATTGTTTACGCTCTCCCGTTTGAACCAGTGGTGCGGAGCAGGTCGATATTAGGACTCGGCTTGTCGAGTTCAGCCAGTGGTAATTGCGAATTACCATTACCAGTCCATTGGAATTGTCTGTTTGTCAGTAATCAGGGGCATGCAATGTGTCGCGCGTAAGTGGTCGATCAGCTTTAACTAGATATTGCAGGTAAGTTTTTTTGAGCATTTGATTCAAAGTTCATAATTAAAGGCTTCCCACTTGTTTTGCATGATGTCTACATTTTGCCAGTGTATATAGAACACATTGACTGTTGTAGCCATTGAGGGTCACACAGCATGAGTACTTTTCTGGAAATGGACCGAATCTTTTAGATCCAGATATTGACATGTCGTCATCATACGATGTTATGTATGTATCATATCCTTACTTGACTGTGTGCTGAGATTACTTTGTCAATTAACTTTAAACTTGCATGATAACTTGGCCATGCAGAGAAGGACAGTGCCATTGAATTCTGCCACAAGTCTGCTATACCTCACAGTACGTAAATAAGATAATAACTAAGTGGATGCTGCACGTTCTTGTTAAATCTTAGTTGTAACTAGAAACCTAAGCAGTCGTATTGTCATGCATTCCTATGCCGGAAGCACACGTCATAACCCTGTGACCTTGGCCTTCGACCTTTTGACGTTAGCTTAATTGCATGCCAAGCTCTTTGATAGAATATATGTGTACCGAATTTGGTGTTGACAGCTCGAGTCATTTTTCTTTAAAGTGCGGATACACACACAGACACACACACACACACAAAGTCACAGATGCCACTGATCACATTACCCATGCGTTGGCTACCGCCAGCATGGGTAATTAAGACAGTTGTGCAATGTCACGTATGCACTGTCAGAGGTCTCCAGTGGAAAAGTTTGCTGGGTGTGATGACAATCAGATCTATCACTGGATGAGCAGCTTCTGGCCTCGTTGATGTTGATTCCCTGTAAAGGAGAAAGATAGAAAAGTATGAAGAAGGTGTACAAGTAATTTTCATAACTGCAAAGTTTCAGGTCATAGAGTGATGGTGGGCAAGTTACTGAATGCAGTAGAATCTCAGTTTTAATTGGTTATGCAATGCTATGTTTTATCACTGTAGTGAACAATACGCAAGTTGAGCAAACTTACCAAATATAGTTGTATAGAACTTACAGAATTTTTTGTTATGCAAATAACTGTGTATATAATTAGTATAGTTATATTTTTGCCAAAAAATGATCCTGTAGCATTTCTTGCGACATCAAGCTCAGTTTGTTTCATGCTGCTGCTGCTGCTGACTAACATGACTGCACATTGAATGCAGGTCTGGTTTCATGGTGTGTTTTGACTTCATCACTGGACTGAAAGCTGACGTTGTGGCACTGCGGCTGTGCACCAGTCTGAGAGATGGTGCCGGAGTCTACCATCATCCTTCCATGTTGCCTCCAATCTACACCAGTAATCAACCGTTTGCAGCTCTTGGCATCCGCCAACCAGTAGAACGGTTTGTCAGACTCACGGTACTTTGGTTAAGTGTCTTACATGTTGCTATTACAGGTAACAAGACCCCTTCTCAGTGAAGTAATTAAACAGGGCATAGTGATTTGCAAACATGGTTTACTACTATGGGAATTCACATGCCATATGGGATCACACACTGTTATCCGCCACCCAGTGACGTTCCCGCCTTTAGGCCAGCCAATTAATGCTGTCACTCAATTTAGCGACCCTAAAGGGATGCAAGGCTGAGTTGACCTACAACTCAGTTCTGTCCAAGAGATTGGCTGGCAAGAGTGTCTCCAAAATGACTTATTTTGAGTCGAGTGGAACGTAAAACGTTACTCAGTCAAGCAATACAACGAGACAAGACTTGAATGCGTGTAATAGCCATGTTGCCGTGCTGAAGTCAGTGGCTTTCAAAGGCGATTTCAAACACTTCCGGTCACCAGAGCAGTATGCCGATGGTTGCATTTGTCTGGCAAGGTATGACTTCCTATTAGTGTTCTTATAGTGAGTTTAGTTCTAGATGCCTTCAGTGCTTTGATGCTGTTGGTTGGGCGACAGGAAAGGCATCTGGCCTGTGTGAGTGGTGGGATGCTGGCATGGTTATCTGTCTGGAGTGAGGTGCTTACTTGCATATAGTCCAGCTGATGCCACTGCCACTCACTGTCTCTTGCTTCAGTAAATTCCTGATTGGTTTTACCTTTCTGGTACCGTCTCACCTGGGCAGTCGCAGACAAAGGGCCATTAAACGAATGTATGTGTGTGTATTAGTTCTGGATGGAATTGTTATCAAGTTATAAGCCATTAAAGGTGGCAGAACTGTTGTCCCTGACAACAAGAGAGGAAGAAAAAAATAATGGGATGTTACTTTGCTAAGCCATCCAGTTAAAAGTAGAAAGCATTAGTCCCGGATTACGGGTGTTGCTGCAATCATTGATGTTGCAGATGTCCAGCTGACACAGGAATGCATCTCGTTGTGGAACTGCAGACAGTTGTCACTGGAGCGTCAGCATCTCTAGAGTCATGTGCTTGGGCAAAACTGTTCGTGTTTGACAGCAAGCGTCTTCTGGCTGGACGATGGCGTCTGCCATTCAGACAGTTGCCATTTGATGATACAGATGCCACCAATATGGACTCTGCTCAGGTGTGTGAATATTGAAGTTGCTTGTGCACTACAACTTTTGTTTTGTTTGCACTCTTTGATTATTCTTAAAACATAAATATCCGTTCGTATTAAAAGTTCGTTTTTGTACTATTCTTTAGCCCTCAGTCATTTTAAGCCTATTTTGTATTTGTTACGTGTAGAATATATGAAATTGTTTTTACATGTATTAATCTTTTTGTCCATGTTTTTTTACCATTTATCACATTGTGTTCACTGTGCAGGCCTGCACATACATGTATTTTTGTCTGTTCAGAGATCTGTCCAGATGTTAGACTGGGATACTTGTCCCATGTGTTAAGATCATAGATAGCATTGTTATTGTTGTTGTTGTTGTTGTGTAAACTCACATGCTGATACTGGTGGCTCTGACTGAAGTTGCTTGTGCTGTAGTTTGGCAGCGTTGATCTGTATGTTCGTATTCTTCATAATCGCAATGCAGAACATCACGCAGCTGTGACATACAGCCCGGCCGAACTCGGTCGATACCGATCACTTCTTACTGCTGCGGTAACTGCTTGCTTTATATCTACACTGTGAGTCAAAAAAGCAGGACACTAGACTTTTGCCCATAACTTTGCTAAATGCTAACAGGTTTTTAAAATTCACTCGTGGACTCACAAGTCATTTTTTAACATTTCACCACCCCTTAAACGTGTTGAAAGGTACGTCAGTTTCTTTTCACCAGCTTTTTTGGCTGTAACTTTCCTGATAAATAACATAGAAAGCTGCACACAGTTGTTTGTAAGTAGTTTTCTAGTTACCCAGTCACTTTCTTCTGCCACTTCTTTCAAACCCGTTTATCCTCTTAGGACAGACAAGAAATATATTTACTTTTTCGGTTTCTCCTTAACATAATTTCATTATGTCTTTGTTGGGCATCCCCTCTGTCTAACTGCCAGCTCTGTCATTGTACAGTGTTTGATCTTGTCAGTATCTTCTTTACATTTTCACCATGTTCAGAAGATCAAAGTCTAACACCCACACCTCCAGTTCAAGAATTCTTAACTCTGTGCATGTTACACATTTATGTATTATTGTTATTATTATTATCATCACTTCATGTGTTCCAGTCTTAACAGTTTTCTCAGATTGCTCTTATCAGCACAGTGTTTGGTACCAAACACTTCTATCTTCAGTTATTTATACCAAAGGACTAAAATTTCAGTATGACACTAGTTCTTTGGGTAAGCAGTATATGTTCTGGTTTCAGTTATGCAAGTTGATTGACTTAGTACATTAAAGTAGTAATTACATTTTAATAATTTCTTTACCCTTTCAGTGCCAGCATATCACAGTGTTTCACTATGGGAGATTTTCTGGGTTCTAGATGTATTAAGAATATGAGCATTATTCAGTTAAGTTCTCAGATGTGTAGTAATGTTTACCGTCTTTTAAATGATATTGAAGATAACAATGCAGGTCTGATGATATATGTGTGCTGAATAACTGTTACTCTGTTACTCTGTTGACATTTTTAGCCTGTGCAAACAATTCCTGTTGAATCATCTGTAAAACAAACATCTGGTAGCCAAGGGTGTGTATAGACCTCTGGCATATATATATTTGAATTATCACAATTGCATTATAAATAACAGTATTATTAATTGCAGCTCTGTATGTCGCTTGCTAGTTGTAGTTGTTTTTTTTCACTTTTTAAGAATTTGTCATCTTGAAATTTGAGAGGTTACACAGAAAAGTTATCTGTGTGTGCTGTAGGTCACTGAGAAAATCAGAGCTATTTGAAACAATTGGTTTTGAAGTTGATGAAGTAAAAAATGCTGATGCTGGTGACTGTATGGTTCGTCTAACAGTTTACCATCGCACCTCTGGAAATGTAAGTGTTGTTCTGACAAGCACATTGTGCAGTCCTCCCTCTGTGATAGAGTTTCTTGTATCCTTTCTTGTACTGTGGTGCTTGCGATAGTTTCAACTGTTTAAGACGCTCTGAAAAATTTGATAATGATGATGATGATGTCAGGTGGCCGTGTGTTCATCTGGTCCTGTGACATGCGCCACATCGCCCGTCGAGGGGAATGTTCTCCAAGGCCGTCACATGTTTGGACAGCAGCAGGCAGTGTTCCCTGATGTGCCGTTACAGCTCAACCTAGTGCTGGTTACACGTGTGTACCTCGACGACGGTAGATCAGACAGAGCAGCTGGCGGCATGCAGCATAATGACAACGAACGATCAGTAGCATCAGACAGTGCAGCTGGGAATTCTCAGAGACCCGCTGGGATGTCATCGCGAAACTCAATGGAAACAAAAGCCGGTGTCGTCGAAGACAGTCTCACACTTGTCGCCTGGGCTTTTGTGCCACTAGCAGTACATGGTATGATTGAGATTTGATACACTCGTGACATGACTCGATGATTTTGTAAGTTTATCTGCTCATTTTGGGCATGAATTATGTGACAGTCATCGATTTTCAAAACTTTATGATTTTGATATGTGTTGCAGGAAGTTGAGTACCTTTTTATTTTATTTACATATATGCATATGAATGATGTGGTACTGGTATTAAAAGAGCCAGCATAATAGTAGCAGTGACCTTCCATCAAAAGTCTGGTGATAGATGAAGAAAGAGTGATTCCAGACCACTGGTTGGCAGCAGGCTTGTTTCCTTCAGTACTTTGATACTGTTGTTTGGGTGACAGTAAGGTGATCTGGCCCATAAATAATCTGTATTATGTAAACTCAGTATTACCAGTATATCTGTACTACTTAACCTTAAGGTTATCTTATACATCAAGTGTAGGCAGAAAACATGTTCACCTGTAATAGGGCTGTTAAGACAGACGTAGGTATAGACAAGTAGCTATGAGCATGAAATTTTAGCAGAACAGAAAATATACTTACACTACTCAACTTTTGATTATGTTGCAATTTAATTGCTTGAATTTAACAGTATTTCATTTTTGGATTTGTCCTTAACACTGTTAGAAACTTTAGAATTTTGTAACTACAATCTGTTTGGCGCTTTGCTGTGCAGATAACGATGAACAAAGGAAACTGGTGGTGAACAGTGGAACTCACGTACTGCCGCTGTACATGGCACCAGTTCCTGATGTGAGAACGATGATCGCAGACCCTCGGCAGCGCTGTGGCCGCGCCTCTGTCAAGCTGTGCATCTCGGTCGGCAACCCTCAACCTGCTTCCTTAACAACAAGCGAAGAATCAGATTCTGATGTTGATGATGGCGATACGAGACTTGCTGATGTTAGTGGATTTCTTGTGTACTGTTCTCTATAACTTCAAATGTGCCATTATCAGCACGAACTCACGTTTCTGTGATTGCGCTTTTGCAGCTGCCGAACCAGTCTGCCAGTGCATTCGCCGACCTGCCTTAACATTGGACAGTTTTTCAGATGACTAAAGACGTATTTTATAGTTAGAGCTCGAGGCACCAGCGCCTAATGACTTGTTGCTTTTTTAGGTGCTGCTGTTCTATGTCTTATCGTCTAATGACATGAACTGTGAATTCTGTAGGTTGCTTTCTCCTATCCTCAATAGACTATGTCCGAGCTATGATGTTTATCTGGGGGTTATAAATTATCTTACTTACTTACTTTATATTGTGTTGAATGAGTTAAGGTTCAGTGTCCAACTCGACACAAATTAGGTTATTTCAGGGATGCTCTTTCCAGCCAGTCTCTTGGCGAGTAGGGAGAAACAAAAGCATAAATGTCAGATGATGTTAGTCATGATTTTCCGATAGTTCGTTGTGCTGTGATGAAGTTAATGCTACTGTGACACCACTAAACACGTTGATATTGGTGGTAGCCATTAAACAACCACAAAAAATCATTCAGTTCATGTATGTGTGGAAGGACATGTACAGTGCAGCTAGTGAAAATACAGTGATCGAGTTCAGAGACTATTGTACAATGGTGTCGTATATGTTTCTTGTTTATCGAAAATCACTGACTTATAGCTGCTGTTTACAGCATTCTAGTCTATGAATAGGCCTCTATTACTATTTTGTTAACATTGTCTTTGCTGTTGTTAACAGTGCAGATATGGTGAAGGTAACTTCATTTTAAAGAACTCTTGTGGTTGTCTTATTTCCAGTCTAAATGTAGACAACACATATTAGTTTCCATCGGTAAGTGTGTGAAGGCAATAAACCTTTGCTCTGACAAATTTTATATATAATAATAATACAACATTTGTATAGCGCCATAGTGTCCTATGCGGGATGCAGAGGCGCTTGTGGCGCCAGTTAAGAATGAGGGAAAAGGTGGGTTTTGAGATGGAGTTTAAATGTCTGTAGGG
>Ga0209782_1002264_pt1 | contig 10648 bp, 7 predicted proteins | sample WorMetmaBAHAMAS1_FD_187390 | JGI IMG/M metagenome (GOLD analysis project Ga0209782, IMG submission 187390) | Marine gutless worms symbiont microbial communities from Max Planck institute for Marine Microbiology, Germany - Inanidrilus... | ecosystem: Host-associated > Annelida > Digestive system >...
GGTTAGGGGTCACCCAAGGTCATCGGAAACATTGCCATTTGATAGAGCGCATATGACTTCCTATTCGACTTTAATAGAAACTATAGGTCTATCTTGTACCGTTTTCGAGTTATAGCGCATTTTTTGTCGAAAGTGACCAATTTTAATGGGGCTTCTATTAGAGGAAATACGGTATTGCATGCGTGCGAGCGGTGAGTGGCTTGACTAATGCAGCGCGGGCGGTGTGTGAGTACATCGTCGGTAGTTGATTGGCTTTTTCGTCTGACCAGTGAGCGTGCACTAGGTGACCGTATTTCCTCTAATAGAAGCCCCTGGGCCGGTGGAGTCACCGAATTACCGGCGGCATCAGGGCGGGCCCACCGAGGTGAATTATGGGGCGTCTGTCCGTCGTCGTCACTCGTTAACATGATCAAAGCTATCTCAGGATCTACTGGACCAATTTTCATGATCTTTGCGTGAATTTTCTCGATTCGGACATCTTTTGTTGATTCCTTTAGGGACGTTGCCATGGCAACTGATTTTGGGCAAAATTTGTGAAATGACCTTTATTCAACACACTAGCATTTCGGAACGGATTCAAATATTGCAATTCGGATTTAGAGGGCTGTTAGGCACTGCGGTGATCAGTAAGTAAGTGTTTTTCGCAAGTATTCGCTAGGGGGCGACACTATGGTGCCGAGCGGGCTATACGCTAGGCTTTGCCACGCATTTCTAGTTTCTTTTTTTTTACTTTGAGCAAAGCTATCTTAGTATCTACTGGACCGATTTTCACAATCTTTTCACCAAATGGAAGGTATTTGCGTGAATTTTCTTGATCAGGTCCAGTTTTTCCGATTCATCAAAGGACGTTGCCATGGCAACCAATTTTGTGGCAAAATTACCTACCCCCCACCCTGCACTTATCATTCTGACATTCAGAAACGGAATGGGATGACGCCGTGTGTATGCATGATTAAATGGCACCACTAATGCCCCTACATCGTGTAAAATTTTGGTGAAGATTGGTCCAGTAGTTTTGGCGCAGAAGATTCTAATCGAAATTGCGTTGTGTGTTCACGTCGTGGTTCGGCATATTTCGTTGAATATCTCCGGACGTACTGGACCGATTTTCGCAATCTTTTCACCATATGAAAGCGCTTTACGTGCCGATGATGGATCTGTACCTTATTTTCTAATTTGTCAAGGGACGTTGCCATGGCAACCAAATAATGTTGCCAAAATGAAGGCAAACAGATACTACGTGCATTTTTTGCACGTTCGCCAGATGGTAGCACGGTTTCGTTTTGCTACGACTTAATACTAATGTCACTATATCGTGTAAAATTTTGGTGAAGATCGGTCTAGTAGTTTTGGCGGAGAACATTCTAATCGAATTTGCGTTGCATGTTCACGTCGTGGTTCAGTATATTTCGTCGAATATCTCCGTATGTATTGGACCGATTTTTGTAATCTTTTCACCATATGAAAGCGCTTTACGTGCCGATGATGGATCTGTACCATATTTTCCAATTTGTCAAGGGACGTTGCCATGGCAACCAAATAATGTTGCTGTAATGAAGGCAAACTGATACTACGTGCATTCTTTGCACGTTCGCCAGATGGTAGCCGATTTCGTTTCGTTATTATTTGCTAGGGGCGACACTGCGGTGCCGAGCGGGCTATTAGCTAGGCTTTGCCACGCATTTCCAGTTTGTTTATTTTTTCCCAGCTGAGAGAAACTTAGTGGTGGCCAGTTATGTGTATGGAGCAGAATTGCATATGGTCCAGCTGATGCCACTGACTCTCACGCTCACTGTCTCTTGCTTCAGTAAAATGCAGATTTACTTTACCTTTCTCGCACCAATTAACCTAGTCCCGGACAAGGACCATTAAACGGTTGTTGTTGTTGTGGTCCCAACTCATTTTCTCTTAAGTACGTCAACGAACATTTTCAAAACTTTTCTGCATTGCGAGGCCATACCCGGTTAGGAAAATTTGCTGTGTCCATATCTCGCAAATGCCCCGAAAATATGGGACAAATGGCGCTAAAGTGTAACATCTTAAGCCACGTCATTAGAGAAAGGTAGAAATTTAGCAAATAAAAATGAACAGAAAACGTCTTGAAATCCACAAAATACCACTCTCTCTCTAAGGAAATCGGTGTAAAGGAAGTCAAATGCTGCGTCATAATTTTCATCAGAAGATCATGAGGTCAAAACCTCACGACGATTCGGTGATCTTTCGTTGGAAATTGCAGTACTAATGCCAACATTCCCGTTGAGTTATCCAGTTCACAAACGACAGTTAAAACAGCACAGCAGCTCCGCTAAGATGGCGGAAGTCTTGGTCGTACTCGCTGCAATACAACGTCATTGTCAATGAAATATCAACGAATTGACATTAACGACTGAGCTGAGTCAGTTGCGTGATGTCACCGTGAGATTGCGGTGTTGGCGGGGTGGCAGTGGGAGAACATGGCTTCCATTTCACGGCGGAAGTAGACGTTCATGAACGAGTAGATGACGGGGTTGGCGATGTTCTGAAAGAAGTAGATGTAGAAGACGAGACGACTGTACGGCACGACGTCGAGCGACATGAAGAATGCAGGTGCGAATGTCAACACGAACACGACAGTGAATGAGTTGTCAACAGAGTTGATTAAGTTGACTGATTGATTGATTGACTGATCAATCTACTGAGTTAAGAATCAACATCTCACACAAAGACATAAATAAATCATTTTGGAGACGCTCTTCTCAGCGACGATCTCGTGGCTAGCAGTGAAAAAGTTCGATCTCGTAACGAATTGCACGCGTATGTTGCGCAGACAGAACACGACAGTGACGACAAACAGCATGGCGGCGGTGCGAATGTGCGCCGTCAGTCGCTGGCGGTCGGCAGCAGCACTGGCAGCACTGGCAGCGGGCGTGACGTCGACTCCAGCAGCTGAACACCTGACTTGTTGAATGCCACAATCATCAGTCACATCACCTGCAGCACGACCGCCGGTGTCGCAGTCACACTCGCCATTAGTCAATTACAACACGTCTACGGCCCACACACGCAATGGCTGCCGGGTGCTCGCTGAGTGAAACCCATCCGAAATGTCGAGCAACATTACAACGGGCCGATATTTTCAATCTGAAAAGTGGTATGTTGACGCAATTTCAATAAAAATTTCCAGCATACACGCTGGCCCAAAAAAGCAACTATTGAAAACGAGACGACTTCTGTAACAACACATTTTAAGAAATTGACAACATAAAACAATATGCTTCGTATCTCAGTTATTGTCTGCAGTAACTGTCACATCCTGCAGTTTTTACATCAAATGTCTACTGTGTCCATCTTGCTGCTGGATGACGCACTCAAGCCGGCGACGCTACTGACCAATGGCGTGCTCAATAAAATGCTGCAACAGTTTGCTCCAGTTAGTAACATTTCACAAGGTGATATAGCAAAACACTTAAGGTATGATGAGATTTTTAGTGACAAAATTGTTACAAATTTTCTTATAATTCTGACAGTAAAAGAATTTTGTAAATCGGTTAATATTTGAGAAAGTTAAGATATACAAAAAATTGTGCAAATTTTCAGTCCACCCTGTAGGCATTTGTCTGTTCACAGTGGCTTGAAATTACAGCAGTATGTGATAGGACGGGAAGATATAGGTTATTACTACGCCTGTCTAATTTTATACGGCACCATAATTTACTCTCTAAGACGCCCCCAAAAGCATCATTTGAAGTCGTACAGAATCAGATTTTTTCTGTAAAGGGTACACCTTTTTTAGACTCTCTCCAGTGAGAAAAGGACCTTTCTCGAACCCGCAGCCCATCAGCGCCTAGTCTGGTTCGGCCCCTCACGAAACCGTTTTCTTCCTACGCTTCTTCAACCTGAGTAGAAAAAAGTCTCAGAGACAACAACTTCCGTTGCGTCGGAATTCTCCCATTTGCGATGCTCTAAACCAACGAGGATTAATCGCCAAACCAAATTAATCCCACGTTCCACCGACGTCAGTTGGGTGGACGTTTGAGTTAACAGTCAGCCTTTGAAACCGACTGGATTGCTAGGCCAAGTTACCAACAGTCCTCTATTGTTATGCGGCAACTCGCTATTGTGGCCCAAACCGTCGTCCAGCAACTGATTTGGTCTACCAACGGTGGGATGGCCAGGCTAAGTTGACTGGGTACTTGGTTAACTACCGACAGGCTTTGCCTGTCCAAACTTGGTCGTTTATCCCAGTACTAACCCTGACTGACGTATTTATCATAGCCAACTTATCTTTTTTCTTTTTAATTATTAACGATTCCTTGGAAATCAGTTATCTCAGAATCTACTTGACCGATCTTCGCCAAATTTTCACCAGATGGTAGGTATATTATCGCAAATAAACGACCCGACCTTTTCCCGATCGCTTAAGGGACGTTGCCATAACAATCAATTTGGGAGCAAAATCGGCGAATTTGTACGAGCTCACCTTCATTCGGCACATTGAAGTTCTGAAAATGGACTGCAGGATCGCAATTCCAATTTTAGAAGATTCAATGCTGATGATTCAGCTACATTTTTTTCAAATTTGGTGAGCTTCCGTCTAATGATGTCGGAGATTATGGCGTTAAAACGAGGCTCAACTGTTTACAGCTAGCGAACGTCGATCAGGTTAGTTTATCTACGTTCGCTCATCGTTGAATCAGCTATTGGCATGTTCATCTTGACAGTGCTTGGTCAAATTCGATGGTCAAGAATAGAGGTCAAAGTACTAGGCCACAGGACAATAGCAAAAACAATTGATGGTGCAGTAAATGGTAAATGTGTACACTTGCTGGCGAGTTAGAGGAAACTACCATTAAGCAGCTCGGACTAATTACACGATCATCATTACAAGTAGGTTGGCTCAGCTATCACAGAGGAACCTAGCCATGCTCAGATTCAGTTGAAATCTTGACGAATTCCGCACATCCGTACAAAAAATCGCATATAAAACAGCTATCAAAAGTCGAACTGGTTCGATTTGTTGGAGATTTATTGTACAATTTGTTGAATGTGGACTGTAAAAATATCCGAATATCCACGTGTATTCTGTAGCAAGTTTTCCATATTTTAACGGAACCAGTTCCCTATACGTTTGTATGCGTAAATCGACGGAATAGTGAAGCGCGGGCCCACGTTTCAATGTTGCTTCGTTATTGGATTCCGTTAAAATATGGAAAACTCGCCACAAAATACACTATCCAGTATCCATGGATATACGGATATTTTTTTTACAGTGTAGGTTACCTGTGCGTGCCTTGTCGAGCTGTGGTGGTGGTGGTGGTGGGACAGGTGTCGGTGTCGGCTGTCTGGCCAGCAGGATGCCGGAACCACGCATCTGGAGTCTGCGAGCTCGACGCACGAGCACAGCCCGGTAGATGAGGCTGTAGAGTATGAGGACCGCGAGCAGACAGAGTGGGTAGATGAGCGAGTGGACGACCAGGTAGCCGTGCAGAAATGACGGACTCAGAATGAGGTAGCTTCGTCCACACAGTCCAGTGTTCAACAACGCGTGCGTCATCGCGCAGTCCGTCTCGTTACTTCCTGTCACGCATGCGTCGTGCGCCATTTCCGGCTCATCAGAGACGAGCGACGACGAGCTGGTGACGCGGTCGAGCTGGCTGGGTGACTGTGGTGTGGTGAGGACGGGGAACGGGACGGCGTGGTAGACGGAGAAGCCGGCGGCGCCGAGCAGACCGAGGACGAGTGCTAGGACGGCGAGCACGACGACGACGACGCGTGCACGCCACGCGGTCGCGACAGCGGCATAGCGCAGCGGGTGACAGATACAGACGTACCGGTCGACCGCAATGGCAACGATGATCAGAGCCGAGAACGGAATGTTCGACGTTATCAGAAACTAACAACAAACAACATTCATTCACTGCTACACGCACGCATGCTCGTCGAACACTTTGGAGGTCGTCATAAGCGAAATACGTTGAGTTCTGATTCTAACGAAGTTACAGACAAAAGCAAGAAAATCGTAGATAGCAGACTTTGCCCCGTTGTGCAACCCACGATGTGCATGTACTTGCTTGGCAAAATTTGAGATATGTGCGCGCACAGATAGTCAGACATCTTCATCACAATACTTCGCACTAATTTCCAAAAATACGCAAGTTACACATGTCCTCTGTCAGATCTATGTCTACCAACGCTTCAGTGTTGTATTGGAGATTTTCCGATAATACAATTCTTGATATTCGCCACATCACCACAAATTCGCGAATTTTCTTAACGAAAACAAAATACTGATTGTAGCAGTAGCACAGCCATGGCCATGGCCTATATACAGGGTGGGTCCAAAAACGGGGCCACCTTGCTGACTGCTACATCTTTAAAAGCCTAAATCAATTTGTGTGAGTTTTGGTACACTTAAACACTGCGTTGTTCTGAACACATCTATTAAATCTACATTGAACAAACATATAAAATAAGTGGCACCACGTAGCGATAATTTCAACAACTCAGTTTTCACTGGCAAAATCAAACGAGGCCGCTGCATTCGAATGCCCACTTTTTAAAATTTATGGACCACTTTGCATAATTTTTGGCACAGCTCTACAACATAATATTCCGAAAACATGCGTTAACTTCATTTTGATTAACTATATAATATGAAGTGATGACATCTGATGAAAGACAATTCGTTATTAAGTAAAACTAACATTACAAAACTACTCTGACCCAAGCAGAAAATGTGGACCTTTAAACGTAGTGGCCCCACTTTTTGGCCCACCCTGTACACGCGAGAATGGCCCTGTTCGCCCTCCAATCACTGTACCGAAAACAAAATACTATATGTAGTGAGCAATGTATCGCGATTCGTGTACGAGTAAACATGAGACAGATCGACACGGACCTGGTAGAACTTGCAGAAGATGTCTAGTCGGGTGCGGAAGACGACGCACTCCATGTAGACGGTGGAGGGAATGTCGAGCGTACAGGTGACGAGGTCAGCTGCCGCCAGAGCCATGATATAGACGGTCGCTGACGCCGGCGGACAGATCGCACCTGCCACGCCGCTACTAGCTCGGTCACGTCTCGCCGGGCGCGAGAAGACATAGAGAACGACGAGATTTCCGACTGTGCCGAGCACGGCAAACAGCGACAACATGCAGACGATCGCGTACAACTCGACGTCGACCGGCGCCGACATTGTCTGTCTGCGCACTCACAGCTCTACTGAAGCATCGACGCACCCAGCACTCTCGTCACACTGACCAAGTGTCGTCGCAGACTGTCTCGGTGGCGAACTACGACGATGTTCGTCCGATAAAGCTGAAATTCCACGGCAGCATTTTCCTCGTGATATCCTCGCGAGTGTGGTCGAGGATGTCACTAGGATGCTACGAGAAACCTGCTCTCGTGGAATTAAAGCTCAATACTGCAGCAAGTGTGTGACTTGACGTGTACGTGTCGTAACACAAAGAACGAGCTTGATGTGAGCGAGCGTCAAGGACAGACGCTGCTCAACTGATAATCAGCAGTCAGTCAGGCAGTCAGTCAGTCGGTCTGTGCGTGCGTCGACGCATGATGCTACACGATTATTTATACCGCACATCTGCTGCTGCTGCTGCTGCTGCTGACCGCTCTGGTACGTACGTTGTCGCGGAGCTATCGACTCAGCGACTACGTCTCCGGGAGAATTCGTTCCTGCTGCACAACACGCATAGTATAGCTAAACTAGACATGAGTGGCACAGCTTAGCATGTAGTTCGCCTGTCATAGCAGTGTCGCCCCCTAGCGAACAACAGCGAAACAAAACCATGTACGGATCGACGCCGTGCTTAGCAGTGCCGCCAATTATAGTAAATTCAGTAACCTGACCCAGTTTACCAGCATGCACCCTAAATCAACAGAGACAACAATATCGATAAACATTGAACTACTAGCCAAACACGTCCAAACTTGGTGACTAACAACGACAGGGATATACTCATTGACATCTAAAACTCGACGTAAAACTCAACTCGGCAAGCATGCCGACTGGGCTAAATAAAACTATACTATAACGACGTAACTACCACGTATTTTGGGTACCCATATAACAGTCCGATTTTCACCCCTGTTTAGTGTAGTAGGCTGATCCAGTTCGACCTTTTCATGTATATAGGCCTAACTCATCTTTCGGGTAGAAGAGCTGGTCTGTTAAGAACCTACCGCTGCACGATTACTCGTCATAAATGATAATTGCAGTTTATCCCAAAATGTTAACAAACAGCCACGCATCAAAAACTGCAAAAATCATAAAAAGGTGATACTATCCACCATCACGTTGTCTAAATATCAACGTGATACTGAATAATATCAATTTTTATGATTCTCCCAATTTTTGATGCGCGGCTGTTAACACGATAGATAAACTGTAGTTTTTATCATTTATATTTGCTGTTTTATTTATCGATTACAGCACATTTTATGGCACTTAAGCTGGGGACGGCCATTATGCATCAGCACACTAAAGCTCTGCTGAAATAGGTGCAAATGATTATTGAGATATCCATTGTTTTTATATTTTCCAGATGGCAATTGGCCACCATGTTGAATTTTTAAAAGCAGAAAATTTTATTTGCTGAAGAAGTCTGGAGGATCGAGGCACAGCGGCATGCCAAATTTTGTCCAAATTGGTCCATACACAGCGGAGATATTGTGATTTTTCGATTTTTTAAGATGGCGGCCGTCCGCCATCTTGAATTTGTTTGGCACATATTTGGACCACGCACCCATCTCTGTCAGTCTGCGAAATTTGGTAATGATCGATGCGGTAGTCTATGCAGTTATAAAAGCCACAAGCCGAACCAAAGCTGAAGGGAGATTTTCGATCTCTCATATCTCCAAAACCCCTAAATGGATTTTGATGAAACTTAGAATATATAACCATGTCAGGGTACGTACTACCAATGCGAAACTAGGTGGCGCTGCGACAACGTGGGTGGTCTCGGCGAACACGTGACATGTCACATGTTTCGGTTTCTTAAGAGACCTTTCTTTTTCGTACTTTATTCTTGTGATCGCGCACAGCCTGCACCAGTAGACCCAGTAGACCAATTTTGACGATCTATACGTTGTATGACGTGTATCCGTTAAAAGAAGTGCCTTTTGGGGGTCGCGTTTATATTACACCTTATTTTGGGGGTCAAATTTCCCCCAAACCTCCATTTTTGGGGGCAACAATATGCGTTTCAAGCCAAACGCAAAATATTATAACTTTCGTAATACCAAATTTTGCACAATGACAAAGACCTCCAAATACTGTTTATAGGTCGTCCCAAAATGCGCTCCACAAATACAATATGGCGGACGGCCGCAATCTTGAAAAAAATAAATCACTGTATCTTAGCAACCGTTTGAATGATTTTGACAACCTACACGTCATATGACGTGTTTCTGTACAAGGATCTGCCTTTGTGTTTTGAGTTAACATTGCAGCGTATTTTATGGGTCAAAGGCTTCCAAAACGCCCATTTTAGGGGAAGGAATAGGTTTTTTAAGCCAAACGTGCAAAATATTCAAACTTCCATACTATCAAAGCCGCTGCAGCGATTCAGCCAAATTTTGCACAGTGATAAAAATCTCCAAATACTGTTTGTGGGTCGTCCCAAAATACGACGGCCGCCATATTGAAAAAATGACAAATCATTATATCTCAGCAACCGTTTGACCGATTTTGATGATCTGCACGTCATATGTCGTGCTTCTATGTAAGAATGTGCCCTTTTGGGTTATATTAATATTACACCTTATTTTGGGGTCAAATTCCCTCAAAGACCCATTTTGGGGGCGGGAATAGGCATTTTCAAGCCAAACATGCGAAATATTTAAACTTTCATACTCTGAAAGCCACTATCGCGATTCCAACCAAATATTGCACAATGATAAAGACCTCCAAATACTCTTTGTGGGTAGTACCAAAATGCGCTCAACAAATCCAAGATGGCGGACGGCCGCTATCTTGACAAAAAGATAAATCGCTATATCCCAGCAACCGTTTGATCGATTTTGACAATATATGACGTATTTCTGTGCAAGGAGAAAGATTCTGGGATCGCGTTTATATTGCACCTAATTTTGGGGGTCAAATGTCCCCAAAAATCCCATTTTTGGTAGGAATAAGCCGTTTCAAGCCAAACAGGCAAAATATTACAAGAGGCTCTGCTATGGCAGAGGGACCGCGCGACAGCTTGTTAGTAGAAATTCTGTAACTACGAAAGATCCCATTTAAAAACTAGAGTCCCGGGCCTATCGTGTGGCATTATTTGCAGACGGACGGACAGACGGACGCACAGAAACACGACGACGGCATGTACCGCGCTTAGCATAGCGTCGCGCGGTAAAAATCGACCATAGGCCTATTGCACTGCCCACCAAGTATAATTACCAGGCAACGAGCGTCCGTTGATAGCAGATCGCTAGGCACACCGAGAAATGTCCGTTTTTACAACATATTTAAACGATAATGCTCAAACTGCACTTGATCGATTTGTTGTCCATATGTTATACAAGGAAGTTTGCAACAAACACGGTGAAAAGTCGAACCGATGGAGCTTATGCCTTAGTGTATCGCACCTATATGGTCGACCGTCGAAAGCGTGACAAACACGGTGGTCCGTCGTCGATCTTATTGATCCCA
>Ga0209782_1002265_pt1 | contig 10647 bp, 4 predicted proteins | sample WorMetmaBAHAMAS1_FD_187390 | JGI IMG/M metagenome (GOLD analysis project Ga0209782, IMG submission 187390) | Marine gutless worms symbiont microbial communities from Max Planck institute for Marine Microbiology, Germany - Inanidrilus... | ecosystem: Host-associated > Annelida > Digestive system >...
AGACAGACAGACAAACAGACAGTCAGATGGCTCGATTTCAGGCCTTTGCTTTATTTTTTTACCGCGAGATGTAATATATACATCTCGCGCTTATGCTACGATGTCAGTGTCCGTCTGTCTGTCTGTGACGGAAGTGAATTGGCGCATTATAGCTAATTTAGGTTTCAAACTCCGATCCAAATTTACCGCGCATTGTCGTCGCGAGGAGGGGTTATCTTAACAACATCTCGCGCTATGCTAGCCACTGCTAGGCCCTCTTGTTCACTATGGATGCGGCCCGCGTAACAAGTCTCCTTTAAACTCTGCACTGGAATCAAAGGTAATTCTAATGCGCGTACGTAGCACGGCAGATTAACTGTGTCGTATTTAGAATTCTAGAAAAGTCAATGTCAAATGCTGCAATTCTGTGCTTATTGTATTTATAATTTTGACGAAAACAGACAACTCTGTCGTAGACTACTGTTCTGCGTGATCTAATGAACATCCATCAACTGCATCATGAATGACGGCCAGCAACACGTACATCAGTCAGCCAGTTTACTTCAGTTCACCGCTCATCCAGTTACTTTTTTAATCGCGCCTGTATTGTATTTCGGTGGAAATATTTTTGCGTTGTCGTGCGCCACCTCACCACACCGCTGAACGCAACGCAAAGCGCCGCATCCAAAGAACCTTTATGCGATGTTAGTCATGCAGTTAGGTAGTCAGGTTCTCTGACTGAGACGGTCTGCGCAATCAACTGAGGAGTCACGCGCATTCGCGTTCAACGCGTCGTATCTGCAGTTCTGCACATACCGTGGTGACATACATAGTACATACATACATACATACATACATACGTTATGTAAAGGTTAAAGACAATTTCGATAGTATGTTACAGCCAGTTAATGACCACTGCCCACACTAGCTATACCACTGGCCAGCAGCTGCACGGTTCACTGAACATGGGCAGCTGGGCATTGTCACAGGTTACAGACCTAAGTTCTAGGCTGTTGGCCACACCCACTGTTCTGTAATACCTCATAAATGACATGGTAGATAAAAACAATGCATAAACAAGTACAGAACAAGACGTAGAAGGCTCCAAGAACACTAGCTGCTGCCTCAACTGGAACCTCAAAGAAAGATCCAACGTGAATCCCTCAACAGTGCATTCAGTTACCAGTACACTTGGGCTATAACTCCTGCATGCTCTGAATGCCAATTTGCCCTGCGATTCTAATCTAATCTAATCCAATCAAACTTCGGATTTTGCTTGGCGTCGCGCCAACAGCCACGAATTCATAAATTTTTGTTTGGTAGGATTTAGCCCAAGTAGGCCATGTATGGGAAGCAACGCACCCTGCATGTACACAACCTACACAACCAAAGCCATTTTAGTTTGCGTCGTCCATATGGGGAATGTTTTGGTATCTTTCCGGAAATCCTACCAGACAAGGCCTCACCCAGGTTGGCTCGGCCCCTTGGATCATACAGACTGTCGTAGTGTGCGAAAGATCCATCCATATATAATTTATCCAGTAGTCCCTTGAAAATATTCAGGGATGCAGAACACACCATCTGATTATCAAGAATGTTCCATGTATTAACTATTCTTTCACTAAATGAATGCTGTCGAAGGTCAAGTCTTGTTCTTATTTTGTTCAATTTCAATGAATTTCCTCTAGTGCGGTTAGGTAAGCTTACTACGTGCCATGCCCTTCAATTTTGATGCATTATGACAATATGGCATTAACGGAGTTTAGCCGAAGTATTCAGTTATAAATGCGTGGACTAGCCTACGTGTAGCCCGCCCTGCCTACCAGGGCCCCCTTAGAGAATGTAGTGAACTAACTCAAGTAGGCCCTACTGATCGACGCCTGCTGTACACAATCATCCTCGTATAATAGAGCTATAGGGTTAGGCCTACTGGACCAAAGCCTCCATTCGATGTAGTACTTGACAAATAAGGTACGCAACTGTTCAATCAAATGTATAGCTAGGTCAACTACCGCGAGTACGTGATGGTAATGGCAAAAATACTAAAAAGTACCTTGTCTGTTCTCGTTTTAGCTGCTTTTACTTTTATTTTTTGTGTGTTTATTTTCGTACGTACGATAGATCAAGCTGGCTTTGGTCAGCTCTTATGCGTACGTTAATTTCTTCTATTACAGTTAGTATCGAGTATTCGAATAGTAAATTACTCGATAGTGGCAGCCCTAGACACCTGCGGAAAGAAACTACTTCCGCTTTTACCAAAACATTATGGCGGATTTTATTTTTGTTTGTTGTTGTCTGCAAGTGTGCGTAGTTTTATAAGTTTCGCTGGTGATTTATACGAACTTAGTGGATTTATGCATTAACTGAGTAGCCGGTGTCGTGGTAAGTATGCTAATGAATTAGATCATGTGTATTCATTGCAGGTTTTTAATAAGTCATCGAATTATTTGTGCTGTGCAAATCCGCCGAACGGGAAACGGATGTTTCTTGTAGTTATGAAGTCATCATGTTCATTTTTGATTCGCCTGACGATAGAGTGGGCGGTGCATTTTTAGGAGATAACCATTTTCACACCTCACACACCCAGCAAACATGAAAAGTAAGAGTTTATTGTGCAGATTTTATAGAAAAAGAAAGCTATCATGTAGAATACTAGCTGGTGGTAATGGTAGGGTAGGGTTAGCGTTAATTTTGTCCTTAAAAATGAATTACTAAAGGTGGGGTCTAGAGAGGGACATAGAGAGGGGGCTGTGCCCCCTCCCCAGTGTAAAAAGAAAAATTGTAAAAACAATACAGCAGCAGCTAGTAACAATAGTAGTAGTAGGAGTAGTTTATTTCATCTTTGTGGTCACTGTCAGCTGACTAAATTATACAGCTGTTACTTAATTATCCATGCCAGTGGTAGCCACTGCATGTGTAGGGTGATCTTACTTAGCATCTGAGAACTGCTTAGGTTTCTAGTTACTGTTTTAAATTCAGTCTGCATTTTTGCCGACTTTGGTAACAGTTAACTGTCTTGCTATCTACAAGCATGATCAGCCATTGCAGCAGTTGCTGAGCTCAGTGATCTGTCATTTCTCTTGTGATTGTGCACTTTAAACTATGATTTTGACATTTAACTTGAGCCAGATAGTGTCAAAACTAGAAATGCATGGCAATGTCCAGTATACTCGCCCATTCTTGAGCTGTTGGTGGCACCTGGCAAATATGATGGAATGATCAGACAATTTATGTAGCAGCAGTGATCACCTGCACACAGAATTGGTCCAGACAAAATTCACCGTGGAGTGACACCCTTCACCTTGATAACCAGCATTGGTGTTTCTGGCAGCTGATCGATCACTCAGTTCAGTGTATTCTGGCTCAGCCGAGTCTAACAGTCGATTATCACACGTTTCAGCTGGTCAGTGTCTATAAAATTTTGTTACAATGCACCATCTTTTGCAATGCTTCCTGCACTGAATAATCCACAGGATTTAGATCCCGAATATTTAGAAGCTACATTACCAGTGAAATGAACTCTGACACATGGGAGTGTAGGTAAGTCACAGTGTGGTGTGATCGGTGTGCCGGTGCTGTGACCTATTGAAACAGAAGTCATCGTTCGAAAAACTGCGAATGTCCGGCAGTAATCCTTGTTAGACTAGGTATGTGATTACAGAAATAGGCACTGTTTATTTTAGCTCCTGGTCATGATCAGTTTTACCAAGTTTTCAAACAGCAACAGAAACCGTAAAGCTTTAAAAATTAACGTCCACATTTCTTTAGCGGATGCTCGGCGGACGGGTAGGCTAGTGAATATTTATGCAAACTAGGCAAAGAATATTTAAATGCACTGATGTGCATGTACTATTTTTTGTAGACAAAATTTGAAAACTTTTGATATATTACACGCCTTTTTCCACACTAAATGCCACAAAGTTATCAACTCTCTAAAACAGTCCATTTTTGGCCCACTCTGTATATCCATAACAATTTCTCCTGTCTGCATTGGCGTGTCTTGACGATTAGGCTCTGAAACAAAAAAGGAAAAATCATTGGTAAAACAGTACTCGATCATTCTGCTATGTATGAATGGGCAAGTAATGATCGAACCAGCAAGCCAGATGTTTAGGACAGACACAAAGGACAACAGACAGATACATGACAGATTGTTGTACCTGTACCACTAAAGTAGTAGTAAAATGGCTGTTGTTTACAGTGTTTAAATGCCTTTTTGTTGATGACTGTTGTTAACAGCACACAAGAAGAATTGATTCGTTCATCAAACAGTTTTCAAAAGGTTGCACTATGTCACTAGTATTTGCAGTAGCACAGAATGGTTGTGTAACAGAAAAGAACTCAACACTTTCAGATGTGCCACTTTCTCAGGGTACCGTAGTAATAACTTCAGATAAACTTTCGGATACTGGAGCTGTTAGCAGAACACATAAGATATTGCAGTATGGTTCTCGACATACCATCCAAAACACTGGTTGGACAACAAGACTTTCTTGTGATTCATCGCTACGAAGGAATGCGGCACCGATTGCAAAGAAACACCAACTTCAACCAATGTCTGCTAAAAACCTAAAACCACTCTGTCCTCGTCTGCCATTTATCTCAATCAGTAAGCCTACTGTGTTGAAGCTTCAGTCACCTCCTACCATGGCTAGTACAGGTCAGAGGGCAGTCCAAGTTCTTGGACAGCCTGCTGGACTTCAGTCAGGTCCATCACCAATAGCACAGTGCACCGTTACATCTGGTAGTGTTCTACAAACGATTTTTACTCAGCCACATAACAATGTCAGTGCTATCACTGGTTCTTCTGTGCTAAATCATGCAGTACTGACAATGCCTTCTATTGCCACTCACACTGCTGGTAAACCACCGACTGTTTGTTTTATACCCATATCGTCAGTGCTCTGTGCTCCTGTTTCTGGTTTGCCCACAGATGTGCACATGGTTGAAAACGTGCCTGGCACATTTCCAGTAGCACAAGAACCAACCAGCTTGGTCGGAGTTCATAAACTGAATTTGGCACCACTGTCGACGCAGTCATCTGCTGCAAGTGGAAGTGAGACTGTTGCAACAGGTTCTCTCTCACCCAAAGAACTGCTGACTTGGACACCTGATGGGCAGGCTTCAGGTGTGAGAATGCTAACTGTAAAAGTGCATATAGACCATGGCCAGATAACAGAAGTTAAGGAATTGTTACAAAAACTTCCTGAAGCCGATCTTACTCCTGGATTGATTACAGTGCCTTTGAATGCCGCTATTCTGACCTCCACCATGGTTTCTGGTGCTGCAGTTGCTAGTCATACGTTTTTGGACCATGTCGACACCAATGGTGCTCAGTTTGCTTATCACGATTTGATTGATGGCACACGCATCAGATTAGCTAGGGACACGAATGGCCAGAGGCATGCTCCTTTTTTTCTCATACCACATTATGATGACTCATGTTCATTTGAAGAACATACTGTGGAAGTGATAACCAGGACCAATACAAAACAACAGGTGGTTCCTCAGGAGGCTGATGTATCAGAAGTTGGGACTGTATTCACCTACGAACCTCTCTATGTTAGTGAGCAAACACTGGTTCCATTGCCTAGAAAAAAGACGCCATATAATGCGCCTGTGAATTCGTCTGAAGATGAATCAAACTATTATTACAGGTGTTATCTGTGCTCATTTGTCAGCGATGATCACTCAAAAGTGTGCCGGCACTGGGTCAATGTTCACTTGACAGAACTTCCGTATCGCTGCCCATATTGTGACCGCACATTTTTCACGAGTACGAAGGCACAGGTACATGTTAAGCACCAGCACAAAGGTAATGGCTTGACAACAGTTGGATTCCAGCGATCCAGTTATTTTGTGAACACCTTGTCGTATGAGGTTGCGGAGGCCGATGATGATGAAGATAGTGAGTCTGACAAAGGAGAAGAAGACGAGATAGTTCTGGAGCACTCTAGCCTACAACCTTCGCAGCGAACAAACTCCATTTTTGCGTGTCGTAAGTGCCGTTTTAAAACACGATCATTGGTTGACATGCGTGGGCATGTGAGGACTGTACATGGACGTGGTCAACTACAGCTTGTTGAGCCTTGTAATACAGAGCAGCAAACCAGTAATAAACAGTCGTATGATGCCAGTCATTTGCTCCGAGATGAAACTGCACTGTCTAACATCTCGGAGAAGCTGTCTGCCGATGGTGAATTCCGGTATCAGTGTCGTTGGTGTGCCTTCCAAGGAAAAGACGCTTCGGTGATTTCGTTGCATGCTCTACAAGAACATCACTGGCCAGCAGCTGTGCTGTGCCCATCGTGTTCATGCAACATATTGCTATCAGATTTTGATCGCATTTCTACAGCTATCACATGCAGCTCTTGCAAAGCCAAGATAATGCTCTTACCAAGCAGCGATGACTCTGATGCAGCAGAGGCACAAGACGTTTTCATGTGCAACATCTGTGCATTTAAAACACGAGACAAAGACTACATGTGTCAGCATATTGAGTACAACCATACAAAATGTCGCCCGTATACCTGTGTCTACTGCAACTATGCTGCTGTTGAATGTGCACAGGTTACGTTGCACATTGCTAATCACCATCCCGATCAGTCGGTTATAGTCAAAGAACGCAATGAAGGCTATGGTTCATTCCATCATAAAATCAACAATCTGTTCCCAAAGCTTGTTTCAGTCCGGTCTAATGAGGATGCGCGATTGCCTCTGAATGTGGACATTGACGTTGCTGAGTCTGATAGCAGCAAGCCTGCACCATCCACTGATGTCGATAGCTTATGTTTCACATGTGAGGAGTGCAAACTTGAAATGTCAAGCCTTACACACCTGATTCGTCACCAGCACTGTTATCATAAAAGCAGACTGATCGCCAATGCTGCTATGGTTCCTGCAAAACCGCACGACAAAAATGCGGCACTTAATATAGCACGACTTGGTGAGCATTTTAAATGCAAAGTCTGTGGCTATTGCTGTCAGGATCGATCTTGTATGTCACGCCATGTGAAGTACATGCATATTGTGGCACGACCTCATAGCTGCATGTACTGTTCTTACAACAATGTTGAGAAGACTAAAATCCGTCTGCATGTAAAGGCACAGCACCCTGATCGACAGAAGGCCGTTCTCACTGATCACACGGTTCTCGACGAAATGTCTCGGCAAGCCAAACATTTCTATGTTCGGATAGATTCCAAAGGTTTGTACCATATCGTAACATTTAATTGCTACAGCATTGTTTCAAGCCATTAGTGCTTTAACACTGTCGGTTGGGCAGCATGAAGAGATCCAGCCCATAATAAAAATTGATTGATAGGGTGCTGGTGTGGTGTGCTGGAGCGAAGTGCAAATGATTTGCATATGGTTCAGCTGATGCCATTGCCACCTCATCATCTCTTGCTTCATTAATATCCAGAGTGGTTTTGCCTTTCTGGTACTGGCTTACCCAGGTTGTCCCAGAGAAGAGGCCTTTAAATGGATGCAGTACTACAGCATTGTGTAAACTACCTCTATTTCAACGGCCCTTTACCAGGTAAGCCGGGTTACATGATTCTCGTTTTTCTTCCTGAACTTGTTTTGTAGTAGAACCTTTGGAAATTAGTGGTAAAGGTCGTTTTATTGGCCGGATAGTTCTTCCTGTCATCCAACCAACAGTGTCACATCACTGAAGGGACCACAAAGCAAAGCACTCACCCGACCAGCAGCTAGTCCTCATCCTTACTTTATCAACTACTGGACTTTCTTATGCCATTACCTGTTACCAATAAACTCTCTTGAAGACATGACTTCATACACTTTATGCACCCAAGTGACTGAATCTTAGCTAAATAGAACCAATTTATGACAGAACAGTTTGAAGTTGCCGGCCTCTCAGTAATCTTATAGAATTTCATCTCAAAATATTGAATATTTTACGAAAGTGTTAATGATGAAATTATCGTAATTGATAGTGACAATTACCTCCGTCATCTGAGCTGCTTCACACAAAGTGAGCAAGATGAACATCCTGTTTTTTAAATGAACTTGATTAGTTTAAGATTCAGGTGAAACTATGTGATAAATGGGGAGCTGTTATGTTGAGTATGTTATTATGGCATTACTGAATAATATAATATAATACACTGATAGAAGTTGTCATTCAGTAGTAACTGTCAGTTTTCAACATTTTAAAATAAATATTCACATTTTCTTTCTGGAAACAACATATGTTCCCACTTCCTCAGCTGCATGTGACCCTTGGTGGGAGGACTCTAATGAAGACCACACCATTGCTGTATTTGTTTTAGGTCAAGTAGTGGACGAGACGAGCAGCACTGAGAACAATGTGTTCGCTCCACTTGACATGCTTGCTGCAGCGTCACCAGACAGTAATGACAGTGAATTGCCTGAAGAACTTTTGGCAGATGAACCGTCTATGCACCATGATGACGTGTACGTCAGTAATGGCGACTCGAGATTGGTCAAGACAGAAGAAAGCATGGGTGACAACGATGATGATGTTGACATTGATTTTTATCCCAGACAAAATGTGGTGGATAGTGCTTCATCTGATTCCACCGTTACAGTGGATCATAACTATGCTCGAATATCAGCTTCAGATAACCAAACGGCTGCTATTACTGCTCACGATGGCAGTGTCACTATAAAACGAGAACCAGTTACTTTTGAGCATGAAGACGGAGAATCTGGCCAGGTCTGCTCAGAGTTTGGTGGCAATTATACACATCTAAAGAATGCAAGAGTCTCTGAAATGAAAAATGAAGCCTCTAATGACATCTTTTCTACTGTCGTCGATTCACTTGATTCGTTCGGGACATCTGACAGTGACGGTAATAGTCTGTATGACTCTGAAAAGTCTGACGACTTGGAATCATTTGGTGATGAGTATTCCAGTGACAGTGAGTTATCTTTCGTCACAGATGAGCCAGTGAGAAAGAAGGTCCGAGTTGCTTTTGGAGTGGATCCAGCTGCAGAAGACTCGACGACGCAGGGATCGTTGCTTATTGACTGTGATGTGTGGAAAGATCCGAAAATGCACATGACACCTATTGTTGAACTGGAAGATGTGTTACAGATAATTCTAGCATGGCAACAGAATGTTGGTGATTCTGATAATATTATGTGATGAGCATTTTAGTGAAATTTATAGACAAGAAATAACTGAATTGTTGGGTATTTTGTTGGGTATTTAGTGATGTTGACAGCGGCCACCTGTGGATGATTATAACACTTGTTTATTCCATGCTGGCAGCATAAACGGATAATTTTGTGTTATCAAGCCAATTTATATGTAGCTGGTACTACAGTGTGATTAAGAAATATCAACTAACAAATGTCAAATAACAACTGTTTGCCAGTTTACAGCTTGTGTTTTAAGAGTTTGTAAAATGTTAGCAAGTTAGCAATCAGGAAAATATTCATCACCGGAAAAAAGAAATTCAATACCAAATACTTTTATCCAGTTTCTGATTGAGCTATGGACTGTCTGAGCACAGACTTAGAATTTTCTACTTTACAGTTATTGGACATCATTGTGCTAGAAGGACTGCAGGACCCATAGACAGAGCTGGCTGGGTCATAGTGCGATAGCCTGTAATATTGGAAATTTAGCAATGTGTAAATAATTTTGATATATGCAGTATATTACATCTGGCAAAATTAATATTTTTCTACATAAATCTTAAGCTGGACAAATTCTACTTCAAGTTGATATTGGTGCAACAGTTTGCTAATTTGTTGTATTAAACAAATAAGTTGGATTTCTGCAGTTAAATAATGTTGTTTTCGCGATAGACTCAAGTGGCTTAGAGCCGTAAAAATTATACAGTACAGTTTAGTTTTGAACAGCTCTTGCATATTTGTAATGACATTAGATGTAGACATGTACTTATCAAGGGGCACTTTGTATGACCACAGATGTTTTGCAATGTATAACTCAACTGTATATATTTGGTATCCATTGTTATTATTCAAGACTAAATAGATTATTGATTGTGTGCACAAACTCAAGTGATGCTCAGTACTGGCACAAAACTCATGCCTTACTGTGCAAACGTTTTTTTTGTAAATCAGGCATTCTGTTACCTAGGATGACCACTTGTCTGGAAAACCCAAAAATGTCAGGTAATTTGTCAGCAGTCAGGGAATTCACCAAAACTCAGTAAAAAGTCAGGGAAGTATCAGTAAAAAATGTTTATTGCTGTTTATTATTTAATACCACACCAATGTAGACTGTTTGGGCTGCCTTCTATCGCCTATTTTTAGGACTGGCTGCTTGTAAACTATTTTTGCACTGGCATTTGTGGTGTATTAGTAATATTGATAATAACATGTGCTTGATGTGTGAAACATAATAGTGGTGATAAGAGTCATAAAGGATGGATATGTTGGAAGACTTTTATAGTAACAGGAGAGTGGTCACCCTGTTTGCTGCTCAATAATATATGATCCATAAAATAGTTTGATGTAAAAATACTGTGATTACTATGCATCATGTATCATGTCAGTGATTTCACACTAAAAGTACAACAAAATCTTTTCATTATGTCGCCATAAATGTGACTGTCTACATGAGTGGTGGATCTAGGAGTTATGCACAGGGAGGGGGCAAGCCTCTTTCCCTCCCCTTCTCCCCTCTCCTCCCCCTTCACCCTCCCATTC
>Ga0209782_1002266_pt1 | contig 10645 bp, 7 predicted proteins | sample WorMetmaBAHAMAS1_FD_187390 | JGI IMG/M metagenome (GOLD analysis project Ga0209782, IMG submission 187390) | Marine gutless worms symbiont microbial communities from Max Planck institute for Marine Microbiology, Germany - Inanidrilus... | ecosystem: Host-associated > Annelida > Digestive system >...
CCTATAGGAGGCCCACACACGGCACTCTGCCAGAGAAACCCGCCGGCTAAGCTAGGCTCTATAAATATATAGTACAAGCCTCAGGGTTAGAGGGGAATTGCGCACTGGGCCATGTCTAATCCTCAGCGCTGGCGGTAGGCTGAAGGCACGTCAAAAGACTGCCAACAGTCAACTGCCGCACCTGATGAAACGAACGAACGAACGATATGACCAAACCAATGTGCATCGGGTCTTTAACTTCCTCCTGTATGGTCTGTTTTTATCTCTAAAATGGCATGTTAGGCTAACATATCGAATAGGATGTGAAATACTACAGCTTTTTTGCTGACTGTTTGGTATATCGCAAGAAGATAAAAAATGTGTGAAACAAATGTGAGAAAAAATCGCTGTGCAGTTAGCTTATCTACCGTGATCTGTGTATATGTTAAATTGACTTTGATGGCAATAATTTTCTCTCTATGTTAAAATAGTAAAACACGATGTAATTAGGTAAATTTTATTGTGTTGAAATGCTGTTGACAGGAGCGTGTTCGTTGCTTCAGATGCTGCATGTTCAGACGCATCGGTTTCCGAATATGATGAGCCTACTGTTGTGGATTTTGATATTGCAGGTCTGCAGCTAATGTTTTATATTATTAGTCCACTGTTAATTCTAATGATAGATTGTGTGAAGTTTCTTTTAGGTACTATTGCTCTGCATGACGTAAAAAGTTTGTTTTAGCATCGTGGGATGTAGTTTTACATTCTTTATGTGTATTATCAGTCAATAGCTTTGATTTGACATGATATACAATGCAGGACTTTTATGCCGCTTGATTTTTGTTTGTTGTTGATTAAGCTGTTTTTATATTTAATCGTGCCTTTGGAGACAATTACTTTAGAGTGTAGTATAATGATTGTTACCAAATTTTGGGTAGGGATGATCAATGTGACATTCATGCAGATGCCCAGCATGAAGTAGATGATAATGCTGCATTTGGTAAATCAAACAGGAACCAGCCAACTTGCATTGTCACTGTGCAAAATTAAAATAACAAACCAGTCATAGTTGTATTTCTCTTGCAGCTATTTGTTGTATTTCTTTTTTTTCTCATCTGTCTGTTGTGTCTACTGTCTTTTTATTATTGTGCTGCACTTTGATGCGAAATAAACTATATATATAGTCCAGTGATACTCTGTGCCAGTTTCGTACTTTCCATTACATGGCACATATGCAATGGAATTAAACAAATTTTATTTACCCATGAAACTACCGAAGACTTTCAGGACAGTGAATGCTAAATTTTATTGCAGTGGACTTTCAGCTGATACTGCAGAATGCACAGTGGCTGTCTTTTGAGATAGAGTGTATAATTTTCACGACAGACAGTGAGTAGCATTCAAGTTGTCGTTGTTTGTATGCCAGCACTCACGAGACCGGCATACACAATGCACGACGAAGATATGGAGAGACAGTTGAGCCAGGCCGACTTGCTGAGACAAGTCCGCCTCACACTGTCGGAGACGGACACCATGTGGCTGTTGGACATGCCGAGCATCTGCGTTATGAACGAAAGTGACGAGGCCTTGGAAATCATCCAGCGGAACTCGCGCTATGAAGAGGTAACTCATTTCGTCTTCCGTGTTAGTAGCAAAATACTTTGTGACACTTTTTCTCGTTCGTGCTGCAATGGTCATAAATCTAGGGCCGCAGATGCTTGGCATGTCCAACAGCCACATGATGTCCGTCTCTGATAGTGTGAGGCGGACCTGTCTCGACAAGTCCACATTGCTCAATTGACTGATTGGAGTCTTGTTATTACACAATTCGTTTTGTTACTACATCGCCACATTCTGCGAAGATCATCATCATCATCATCATATGTGGGCTAGTTAACCTATGCTGGTGATAGCAAATGTGTGGGTAGGGTAATTAGTGGTATCTGTGACTTTGTGTGTTCTGTGTATGTGTGTGTCCACGCTGTAAAAGAAAAACCACTTGAGCCATCAATGTTAAACTTGGTACACATATACTCCATGGCAGGGCCTCGGCACGCATTGACCCTGAGATCAAAAGGTCAAAGGTCGAGGTCACGAGGTTACAAAAACTGTCACAGATCCACAGTCACTACTAAAGGGTGGCCCCCTGCTATAGCTGTATGCTGCTGCTGTTGGCGTGGGTCTGCATGTCGTATGACTGCTTACGTTTCAAGTTACTGTACCACAGTTTTATGTTAACCCTTTCACTGACGAAGGCAATTATAGGTGCCTATGGGTACAGTGCTGGAGGCAACAATAGTCGCCCACATTCACTGGCTGCCGTTGACGACTATAGGCGCCATATTTATGCCATTTTAGCTGAAAAAAACTACTCGGCACTGGCAGCCAGAAATCCAGCAGCGAAAGAGTTAAGCATAAGTGGTTGCCAGTCAGTTAGTGGACTGTCTGTTGTGCCAAAGTTTCGGTCCCCATACAAACCCTTCTGCTTTACAGAAAGTGTAAGGATTATAGTGCTGTGAGACATTTATCTTGCAGCTGACAATCAGAAAGTTACTTTGATGATGGCCTTGTTGGACCTGACGCATTTTCAAAGAGAGAAGAGTGCTCTATCTGTATTTGTGGGATACAGCATCCATGGCATTGTTTTAGTTTATTTACCAAAGATCAGCATCTTAGCGGCAAGTGCCTGAGGTCGTCCATCGCTGCTGAAGTCTGCACCAGCTGGATGCATTGTGTTTCTAGGCATCAACTAGACAGTGGAGTTTTGCTTTTTGTTGGCATGTTATATGAAACTTGTCACAAATAGTCAACATTTTCAAACAGAGACTGAAAATGCATCTCTCTGAACATTGATGAACATCATTTGCACCACAGTGACGTTATTGTGACTAAACATAAATGACAAACTCGTACGAGGAATGCAACATATGCGTACGTTGTTGATGAGTGATATATAACATTGTTCAACATACTTGATTGTGTGCTAACAGCAGCGTGCAACATCAGGTCGCAAGACGAGTGCCAGTAAAGACGCTGCCAACACTGATGTGAGTTGGTCGTTAGAAACTTTTGTGTCAAGACCAAGACCAAGATCGACCAAGATAATTTTTTTTGTTCTTGCGGAATGATAAGACCAGAATCAAAGTTTTGAGACTAAATCTTTACCTTTAAACTCAGCAGCAAATTTATAGTTTTTGCCATGAAACTACTCACGACATACCTCAAACACATGCATACTACCTTGTGAAATATTTGGCATCTTTTTGCTTAACAGTGGGCAGTTTCTCGGTTATTTTTATGCAATTTGTATATTGCCTGAAATAAAGATTGATTGATTGATTAATCGAATGAGTTAATTGTCCAGTGTGGTTAAAAAACTGACCCTTGTTATATTTTTATATAACTTCAACAAATATTAGTCAGTATTAATAATATTTAGTACGTTGAATCTACAAAGAGTCCTCAGACTTCAGATAAGTAACTAACGAGTTTTGATAAAACTGGATACCAGCTTACTTTATTTCCATAGAAGTGATTTACAGCAGAAGACGTTTCTCAAGGAATTGAGTCTGTGCAAAGAGAACCATAATTTATTTTTAACAATCTATACAAGCTTAAAGCTTTTGGAGTTAGCAGATAGGTGAAAGAATTTGCAACAAAAAAACAGAAGAAGATCGCTTTGAATGATCTTTGAAACATTTGCAAGAACAACCGCAGTAGTGTCTGAGTGCAGTCTAGTCTGGCATACAACAGACAGTTGTCGGTGAGGCAATTGATGAATGGAGACAACATCTCACAGCTTGTGTCCATGTACAGAGACGCCATGTTGAACATATGTTGTAATAATGGATGCAAAAATGTCCTTATTTGACATTTTATGTTAAATGGCTGAACATTTCATGGTTGCAGTATCTTGTTACAGTAATCAAGGGTCCAGTTTTTTTAACCACAGTGTAGTATCAGTACATCTGTTGTGAAATATCTGCAAATTTCCGGTAAAAAAAAATCTTCGGAGAATTTTAGAGGTTGCTACAGTTTATTTTTCTTAATCTCAGTTGTTCTGTTGACATTTGCTGTTATCACAAACTGACATAATGTCCTCATTCACTTCAAAGTCATAGATCACAATGTTATTTTTTTATCAGTAAATAAATTAGTGAGTAAAGGAATATTTAAATAAACAGATCACTGTAATAAATACACCTGTATCTGTGTGTAAACATAACTCCTTGACTGCTGGTATAGGTTTGCTTTGGCACACATAATTTTAACTTCAACCATATGATGGAAAAATCAAGACAAAATTTCTTTCTTTGAATCCTTGGTTCCTGAAACCCATAGAGTTACTACCTTACTGCTACAGCACTGTAGTGAGAGAAAACTTCAGTAAGAATTTGTGTGTTGTTGAGGGGTGATGTATCTGATGTTGTGTGTGTGCTAACAGCAGCGTGCATCGTCAGGCCGCAAGACGAGCGCCAACAGAGATGCCACCAACACTGAAGTGAGTTTGATCATTCACATTCAGTCATTTAGTATAGATGCCTCACTTTGTTGCTCGGAAACACTGTCTTCGACGGTCTCATATTGTTCACTGATATTCATGTTGGCACTGTCAAACTCAAATAAATAAATTGCTAGTATTTATTTAACTTAAGTATTCAATTAAGTAACAACATTTAGAGGTCGACACAATCACTGATGAAGGATTACTTGAGGTGGTGCGGATGTCTTTTTCTTATCCACAGAAGGCGTCATGCAGTATTATGTTGTCGTAAAAAAAACTGTTGGTCATAATCACAGTGTTAATTGTTGTGTGTCGGTTTGAATTTTTTACAAACCTTTTCTACATTTAAACAGCATCTGAAAAAACACCCCAAATGCAACATAAGGGTTAAACAACATTTAAAAACACACCTTTTCCAGACAGCTTTTAACATACCCCCAGTGCACCCAGTGTGTGCCCAAATTCTCTTTTAACTCTGGCACTATATAAGTTGATCATCTGCTTACTTACTTACTTACTTACTTACACTGGCAGCATCCCTAGAGGAAAGCGTAAAACAATGGTCTGGAGTTTGTAAGCCTGTCTGTCTGTCTGTCAGCCTGTGCTGTGGTTTTAACATTAATGGAGGTATGATTAATTAGCAGTATTTTGATGCAGCCAGCGTACGTTTTGTCCCTTCTAAGCAAGGATCGATAGGCCTGTTGAAATAACATCATCAGCTGTAATGTTTTGATATTTATGTCCACAATTAATAAAATATCAGTTGTTCAAAAATGGTTTACTTTGTACCACCATGAATATAACACATTATATGGATCATTATTGTTTAGAATTTAGATTGGTTGACTGTTTTTAATGTATTTTGATAAGTTTGTGTATATTGTTAATGTTATCTTGTGAATACGCAAAACTATTTTACAACATTTACATATATAATAAATGCTTTGTACACCACCCGCATCTCCAGTTCAAGTATAATTGACTTTGTGTGTATTACAAGTGTGCATATTCTAATTATTATTATTTTGAACAAGACCAGAAATTGTTCCCATTGAGCAGTCAATGGCCGAAGTCATAAAGTACCAATCAGAATACTGGGTACTTCCAGTCATTGTAGCATCATGCCAATAGTTATGTTTGACCAACTTTCACCAGAATGCTTAGCAACAAGAAGCAGAAGTAGAATAAACAGAAGAACACTGCAAAATGTCGTTCGTTCGTTCATTCTATCGGGGGTGGCAGTAGACTGTTGGCAGTCTTTCGACATGCCTTCAGCCACTGCCAGCGCTGAGGCCTAGGCCTGGCCCAGTGCACTTCCCCTCTAACCTTGGGGCTTATACTGTATATTTATAGAGCCCAGCTTAGCCGGCAGGTTTCTCTGGCAGGGTGCCAAAGTGTGGCCCTCCTATAGGACCGCTGGCCCCTGCCATCTGTTATCTGCACTGGCGGCTCTCACCACACACCAGACGCCCTCAATCCGGGTGTGATAGCCTTTCCCATTTGAAAGAGGACACAGTCGAACCCTCTGTACCTGCCAGAGAATTTAATCTCATAGCATGCAGAAACCTGACTCGACATGCCTGCAGCAGCGGGAGTTGAACCCACGCACCGAACTAGCCAGCCAGGCTCACTGCACTGTGGCTCAGCGAGAGTGTTAGCCCACTGAGCCACGGAGGCAGGTCACTGTGAAATGTCTATAGAATCATTTTTACTATGCAATCTGGCTAAACTTTCCGGATGTCTGCATGCGTTGCTTTGCTCCATGTCTCTTTATGAGGTGCGACATAGTCATAGCGCTTGGCAAATTGTTGTTTGACAGATGTCAAAGGATCGAGGCGATGCGGGGAACGACGGTTTCACAGAGCGTGGCGTCAACACATTCAATGATCTTCCGAAGCACAAGAACATGCAGACCGACCGCATCCAGCATCGTGACACGTCCACGTTCGCTAGCAGCTGGGAGCTGTACGACACGTACTCCACTGTGCCAGGTAAGATATGACCTCCCGCAGTCCCGCATCGGGGCTTCTGCACCAGATGCATCCGGTCTGTTCAGTCGTCCGTCTATAACACACTCAGTGTTTGCATTATCTGTCGTCTTTTCTTGCTATGGAAAATATGGATCTTTCCCAATATCTGAAATATGATAAATAATATCTAATAGTTAGCTTTTTTATTTATAAATGAAACTGTAACACTGGGCAGCTGTAAGTGCTATACGCCTTGCTGTACCACCTAAATGCATTACATGTTTGCTATGTGCACTGTTTTTGCATTTGGAAATAAATTTGATTGATTGATTGATTGATTGATTGATTGATTGATTGAATTATTTGAGTTTGGCTCGATTTGCATCAAGAAAACATTTTGCAGTAATGATGGTTTCCCTCAGGAGTGAATTAGTTGGTGATGTCAGTTTGCTCCATTTATGTTAGCTCTCTGATACCAATGCCTCACCCACAATAATAGGTAGCCAAGAACCCTGGTTACTGGGTAGCCCCAACCTGCAGTCTGCACCATGGCTATTTAGCATACACAGTCCCAGGGAGCGTCCTCAACTCAAATCTGCTATCTCTTTAGAGGAGTTTTTATATCATTTATCTCAACTGACCTTATTCTTTTCATTTGAACTGAGTGGTTGTGAAGCGACTATAGTTCGTCGTAGTGCGACCAATCAGAACGCAGTAGGTCATGCAGCCATCATGATATCCAACAGTGATAGAATTGGTTGGCGGTTAGGCATAGTGGTAGCATTGTTTATCACATGATTGAAGTTACTGTATGTTGAGGCCAGTTAGTACTGGGGTGGGTGCAAGCAGATATACCAACTTGGCATGTAACCGAGCCAAGTAGGTAGACCCCAAGCCACTGCCGTTAGCCGCCAAGCCGAATTTTTTTTTACTGAAGCCGTCAAGCAGCCATATTTTTCAGCTTAGTGGCTAAGATGAAACTGATATGATGCTTACTGTAAGAGTGATGTTTGGACACAGAACAACGAAGACTGCTATTGCAGCAACCATTTGTCTTCAGCAAAACACAGAAATGTCGTTAAGATGAAAATACATAATTACACAAAATTTCCTGTGTTTTATTTGACCGTGGTTCACTGTGCTACATTTACTAAAACTTTGCCGAAAATGTTGAAAACTGTGTGCGATTTTTAGCCATAAATTTGTCATTACACGCTTCTACGGCTTAGCCAAAAAACAGCGTGCGTGCGTGTGTGTGTGGCTGCAGCGTCTGTTGGCAAGGTTGATGAAGAAGAAATCATGATCATCATAGATGAAGTGAAGCCGGATGATGTAGATGAGACGGCTGCAGCAGCTGCTGACATCACTGCTCCATCTTCATCCACTGTCCAGCCTTCTGTCCCACCACAGCAATTGTCGGTCGCTGACAGTGGTAGGGAACTTCAATGGCTTACAGCTGGAAAAGAGTTCCACCTGGACCTCACTATAGAACACTAACAGGAAGTCATAGTTTGCCAGACATATGAGAGAGCAGAATTGAGACAGCCAAAGCCGGTGTCAATGAATGTTCCACTGGTTGATGAGCAGATGATCCACTTTTTCTGGCTAATTTGGAATCTTTAAAAAGCCGTAGAATTAAACTCAGTCAGTCCTTCTTTAGGAAAATATTCTCAAGTAACAGTTGCCTGCATACTCTTCTCCCACCCGAACGTAATAATTAAGTTCTTTCCAAATTACGTAACCCCCTAAAATATCCAGTTCCCTATTCCAGAACAAAAAGATATTAGTCCTCACTAAACTATGCACTTGCAAATTATCAGAATAGCTCAGAATAATGTGTTTTATGTATTTTGTGTGTATTTCATACTGTATTGCGGATGAGAAATTAGTGATTGTATGCTAGTTTTATGTCAAAAACTGCATATTTGTACATATAACTTGCTACATGATTTTACATATTTATATATTTCTAGAAAAAATGCACCAAAAAGTAAAAGTATAAAGGCATGTTTTACGAAAAATACAAACGTAAAAACATTTTTACAATTATGATGTATAAATGGACCGAGATTCTAAGCCCATAATCTTGTCAGGAAACTTTGCTTAGAAATACACTGTAACAATAGGTGAGTTAAGACACTGTTTTTTTTTTCATAACCTCCATTGCACATTGTTCACATGCACAGTGCTTGTAGTGGCAGAGTGCTTTCACCGCTGCAAGGGGTGACACGACATGTAAATAGCTCCAGATGATTTTAAAGGTGGGTGTTTGGCGGCGATGCAACCCTTTGACTGATGACTGACTGATTATATTGAACACTCTTGCAGCCTTTAAAAGGCTGAATAACTAAATATAACATGTATGTAAATACTAAAATACAAAATACTAATAATAGAAAGTACAATACAAAAAAATGCCTAATGTGACTATGCCTATACAGAAATAAACGTTAAACAATAATTTCCGACACTTGTTATTGTTGTTATTTTTCCAGTAAGTCAAACGACTTCGGTGTTTGGTGCTATGGGGAGCACAATTGGGCGTACTAAGAAGCGACATTCCATTACTGCCGACACCCAAGCCATAATGAACGCAAACATTATGCAGGTTGTTTGTGTTCTGATCTTATGCTGTCTATAATAAATCTTTGATATAATTACCAGTTTTACACGTGTAAACTTTGAGCATGACACTTATGTGTTAACTATCCTTCAAAGCTTACAATCATGGCAGGCTGACGATATTCATGTTAGTTTGATTAAATGTAAGATGTATGACAATTTTACTTGTATTATTTGTCTATAACTATGGACATATTTATAGGACAAGTTAAATGCAGTATGATATGCTTTACAATCAATCAATCAGTTTTATTGACGAAAGGGTAAATCAGCCACTGACATCGTCATAAAAATAAACTCAAATAAAGCTGAAATAAGCACACATACAATAACAAAAATAACTATGTATAGTACAAAAATCTAGAGAAATTAAATTTTGCTAAACGACGCTTAAAAGTAGATACATTATGACTTAGAATGACTGCTGTAGGTAAACAATTCCAAATGTCAACAACACGATTAGTGAAGAATGGTTTTCTCGCATCAATATTACAATAGCTTTTATATAGTTTTAAACCATTGTTTCTTGTTCTAGGTAGCAGCTGAACACAGAAAAAAATGTCTATTATCTGTATCAATTAAACCATGCAAATATTTATAGCAAGTTACAACCAGACTGAATGTGTTGTGGGAACTGGGATTCAGGATTATTATTTATTATATAATCGTACACATGGTACAACAGAAATAAAAGAAGTAATACAATAAAACTAGTGAACATGAGAAGAGACCTAGCTCATAGTAAGCTTACATGACACCATAATGGTATAGAATAACTAGACCTGCATGATGTAAGATAGAAGATAAAACATATAACTCGCTCAATGTCTCGATGTACAAACATATTCAATAAGTGTCGCAACTTCACTCTGGGTAAAAACTGACGGCAGATATGAAGCTCGATCCCTTATAGATATTGGCTCTCTCCTCCATTATATCAGTATCGAGAATCTCCAGTGTTTGCAGTTGCTCCCATTATTGGCATATAAAGGTTTAATATTGTGTGAGAAGTACTTGCATGATTCTACGTACAAAATAATAAAACTGCAATCTTCAATGATCAGAATTTTAATCGTTATGGACCAAATGTGATCATATCGATTGACTTTGTGCTGCAGTTAATTGATAATTCACCGAATAGCATCTACAGTGGTCACTGCATTAGTGTTAGCTCAATCCATGTCATGACAAGGCATCATCGGCACCTCACTTTACTCCCAGTTGTATGTTGCCCCCTGCTGCCCCACTTTGAGTGTGACCCTACTTGTTTTGCCTGCACCATCCATAGGTCTATTACGGGAAAATATGACGTCATCTGTGAACTGGAAGTATATGCCATAATGCAATGCCACTTAATACCGTCTCTGTGCCTCGTGCTTGGAACAACCTCCCACCGTACATAAGACATATCTCTTCCACGGACGTCTTCTCAAGGAATTTGAAATCCTTTCTGTTTTCATGCGCTTTCTGACTCATGTTTTTAATTTGTTTACTGTGTTTTATGTTTTTATTTTCACTTGTTCGGCACCCTTGCTATGTTTTGTTTCATTTACGGTGCCTTAATCTTGAC
>Ga0209782_1002267_pt1 | contig 10642 bp, 5 predicted proteins | sample WorMetmaBAHAMAS1_FD_187390 | JGI IMG/M metagenome (GOLD analysis project Ga0209782, IMG submission 187390) | Marine gutless worms symbiont microbial communities from Max Planck institute for Marine Microbiology, Germany - Inanidrilus... | ecosystem: Host-associated > Annelida > Digestive system >...
ATTCAGTGCATAGTGCCTGGCTGTTCTTTCTGGTGCCTTCTTGCAAACAAAAGCATGCATCGACCAGGGATCCACAGTGGCATTTATGTGGCACACAATGAGGCAGGCCAAGCCACAGACCTACTCCAGTTCTCATTGCTTCATCGTCAAGTCTCAGGAGGCCACATGATGATATAAACATCGCTTGAAGACAGTCTCCACTATGTGGTGTTAAGGCAGCCAAAAAAACGAGGCTTGCTGAAACGGCGTGCTCAAACTGGACTTCACTTTATATTATTGTTCTTGCTGTTGTTGCTGTTATTATTATTACACTAATCATGTCACTGTATAAACTGATGTTAAATTAATAAGTCAGACCTGCAGTTCCTGGTTTAGTCTTTCAACTTCATCCGTGACAGTCGGTGAAGTTTGCATGGCATCATCTTGCATGTGAGAGTAAAAAGTGCTGGTGCCAACAATTCTTCCACCATCTCGCGTTCGACTGCCAGTTACATTGACAGCCGCTGCACACCACAGCTGCAAACCGAACACTTGTACTTGAACTAAGAAACAATGTAAGGGTTAGACGATAATCTCTATATATGTTGGTACATGCATTATCATGGGCATGCAAATGTTAAAATTCATGGAAATATGTGATAAGCAAAGAATCATAGTTGTAAAGCATGCGTGGGATAATTATCTTTCTTTTCAAGGCCTCGATGCCAGACATAACAGTTATATTTCCAGCTGCCAAGAATCACTGCTCTTTGGCTGGTACCAAACTACACTGCCTGAAACGCATAGCAAAGCCTAGCATCTGGCCAACCCAGCATAGCAGTGTTGCCCCCTAGTGAACGGTAACGAAACTAAACCATGTACTGATCGATGCAGTGCTCAGCAGTGCCACCCACTATAGTAGGCCTAAAATTATTATCCTGCTCTAGTTTACCAGCATGCACCCTAAATCACTGGACAACTGGCCAACACATTCATTAAACTTGGTGATAATCTGACTAACAACGACAGAGAGACAGAGATATACTCACTGACATCTCAAACTTGACATAAAACATATAGCCCTTTTGGCTAGCATGCAGAGTTGGCTAAATAAACTTAACAGAGCTAAAATTTGGTGAGTTTCCAAAATGTGTGGCTGATAAGTACCTGGGCTGTATGATGCAGTAGCAAAACTTACCTTAACACCAGTAGCATCAGAGACAGGTCGACAATAAACAGGCACGGGAACAGCAACATGTGTCGATGATGGCCTAGAACTAATGCCGGCAGTGCTGCTGCTGCTGCTGACAGGTGATGACAGAAACTTTGAGGGCAATGACCAGCCATATGCCTGTAGCCGGCCGTCGTCTCGCTCCAGTGCAATGGCCCGTGACTGCTGGCGACATCGCAGATGCCGTTCCTGCTTGCGTACCTGGCGCGCCCTGTCAGTCAACCTTCCAACACAATGTATTTGCTTGCTGCTTCAAGTGTTTACAGTTGGTTTAAGTAAATGCCTACAACTGCAGATTAAATATGCAAGCAATCTCACCTTCAAAAAGCCTTTTCTTTTCAGAATCATCAATAATATCGTATGTTCATAACACATGTTTTCCGAATGTAAAGATCAGGAATAATAAAATACATAAATGTAAAATTAGAAATAAAAGCTTTTATGTCCTAGTATAAAATCTAGGGTTTTAAAAATCAGAAATGGATACTTATACTATATCTACTAATTTTTTTATGTTTATAGGTCTTAACAATATGCATAAACCAAGAATATTTTGTAGAAAGAACCCTGAATTCCATTCTTCTAATCTAAGTTTCACACTTAGTGCAGTAGTCTGCTGCATTTGGGGCAACAAACCGAAATATGACATCAGAGGACAATACTGCTAGTAATATATACTTTGGAACCGTTTGAAGGATGACAAATTAAACCAAACAACGTTCTCAGCATATAAGACACTATGTTTCTGAAAAAAAAAACAGAATTAATTCAGTGAGTTAACATTTTATGTACCACTCGACATGACATACGTCAATGCATTATGTTCTTCCAGCCAATATCCTGGCTAGTACTGAAGAAATAAACCCCTCCAAACTACTATCATTGCTCAGCTGCAAAACAGCACAAAAATAAAAATAATGATTACATCAAATTATTTTGTAAAACTAACCACAAAGCACTTATGTAAATACAGCCATCAGTTTCCCGTGTGTACGTACAGATCATCCTGAAGAAAATCGAAAGCTCTCGGTGTCTGAACACCAATCCCTTCACGACTTGATCGATTTGGGTCGCCAACAGGGAGAACTGTTTCCGGTTTTATGGTGCTCTTGTACGATAATGATGGAGAAGAACTCAACTTCTTTGAAGGTTTGTCCGATGAGGTGAAAAGTCTACTAAAACTGCAAAATATCACAGAATAAACTATTTATTGGGCCATTCCAACGGCAACATATAATATTCATTAGTACAGCAAAAGAACTTCAATCAACACTAATCATGCAATTCACTGCTAAAGTGAACTTCTGCATTCAACATCTCTTAACTGGACAATGGCTGATAGCATGTTTCAAGATAATGAAATAACAAACATTAAATATTGTACAAAAACCCTAGAAACAACAAACACTTTAGTTTATCTTTCTTTTCCAAAAAAATGTTTTCTTCACAATTTACAAATGTGTCAGCGTGAACACAAATTACGGCACTAAATACTGTAATAAGTAAAAAGTTAACTCACACTTATCTGTGCATTAGCTTTCAAGAGCATTAAAGCTTTTAAATGAAAAATTTGATTGAGTGAACAGACATTATAACTACATTTATATTCAGTTAACAAACCAATACTAACAAGTTCCATATCGACGACTTTTTTCTGCCACCGATGGCACCTGGATGCTGGCGAGACGCTCGTATCATCTCCGCCCACCGGACACTTTCCTGCAGCTCCAGAAGCCGCTCTTTATACTGATTGCGCTCCAGCAGTACACGCGCCATCTCAACACGTGTGAACCGCTTCTTGGGAGCCACTGCACCCTCATCCTACTCACACGTGCTTTGCAATTGATTTCACTTAACCAACATGGTACGAAGATTGACTGAGTTAAAGTTTAACGTACCACTCGACAACAATTAGGTCATATTGGAGATGCTCTTCCCAGCTAATCCCTTGGCTTGTACTGAGAAAATTAAAATTAAAGCCGGGAGAAAAAAAACATAATATAATAAACCTAGGCTAACACAAAACTAAACAAATAACTACTAGATCGACAAAATATAAATCATCAAACACAAAAATACAACAACATAAAATAAACCGAGACAAATTATAACCCAGGTTTAGACTTTAGTTGCCTCTTACGACATCTGGCCTAGAAATGGAGGGGGCCTATTCTCAAAGGAAAAGTCAATTAAAAGGTAAATAAGAAAAAAAAATATAAGCAAAAAATAAGGAAGCAAGTTACAAGATGCAAAAGAAAGCTAGTGATAAGAGAAAGGGAAACAAACACACGAACAATCTACATAGCACTAAAATATACAATGTCTTCTATGGCATGTAGGGGCCGGTGGCACCCACATAGGGTATATAGTATAGAGATGGTATAGGTATTACCATTCAGGAGAACTCTAGCATCTTATCCATAGTCTGAATGCACTAATTCCTGTCAGCTCTAGCATGCAAGCAGTGAAATTTTTCTCCAACAAAGTCCTGCAGTTATAAACTGAGTTGCCGGCTATAACAGACTGATCTGTTAATGCCTGTAAAATGAATGAATTGTGTGGAGAAATGTAAACAAGTATAGTGTAAATTGTTACCAAATAATCACCATGAGATGATGACAATCAAGATTATCACTATCCTTCAGTTCAGTAATAACAGTTAAAATAATACATAACTCTGCAATCGTGAACAGTGTACATAAGACAAAATAATTAACCGATTAACTTAAAATGCACAGTATTTACAGCAAACGACACCAAAACGGCTACCGATTCCATTTATAATGCTCTAACCTCAGATTTGGTTGGTGTAGTAGCATCTCCAGACTTAACACTGACGGCTTCTCGAGTTTTCCACACTTCTTCTTCAAGTTCTGCTACTCGAGCCTTCAACTTGTCCTTCACAACTTCCAGTGAATTAATTTCCTCATGCAGTATGTCTTTTTCACTGCAGAAAAACAAAGATACACACACTCAAAACTAGAAATTCTTGTTGCCCTATTTACGTTGGATTTCTAGCGATGTAATCTATTCTGACATTCAGATGTGTTTGTCATCCTGTAAGCAGGCAGCAGTTTTCAATCATAATGGAAATCCATCCACTTATAATAAGTACAGAATGATAAAATTAATGGTCAAGTTCATCCTATATGAAGATAATAACACACAATTGTGTTTTGGGAGAAGCAACAAGAATGAAATGGTGCAACAAGGCATATGCACCATCTGTCAAATGTTGTCAGGTAACCCACATTGCCCATGAGCATAACAAGCAGTCGTTTCTTTTTACAAATAGTTTTATTTGTTTCAAACAAACAATTCTGTATCAAACGTTTTTAAAGTCAGACATTTTTCTACCTCGATTACTTGTTTGATATTTACTAACTTAAACTAAAGGCAGCTGTCAGTGGACATATAATTAGTATAATTTTGTAATTAATATTTTTTATTAACTGCTGAAGTGGTTTATCAGTAACAGTTTCAAAAATATTATTTTTGCACCCTTATCCTTGTTGCATCACCATCACAATTTATAGTATTATAAAAAAATTACAGCTCAATAAAAATTACAAAATAGCTCAAACTTTTTATCACAAAAATTTGCAGTCGTCTAACAGTAAGTTGACCACACATACAGCAATATTTTAACAAGCTCTTTCAACTGCTTCCAGACCTAAATCATTTATGTTTACTGCATCCAATTTACAGTACTACATAGTAATGTTATCTACTACTATTAACATATTAAATTTAAAGACAAAAGTAAAATATTTACGTAAGTGCACTAACGGTTTATGAGTAAAAAACATGCTGACTACAAAACAATCAAAACAAGACTTGAAAGAGTGAAATCTACCAACCTAGTCAATTCATCAACTCTTTCAATGAGATCATCCTTAACAATATTCAATGCATTCCTACCAACAGAAAATCACACAAAAGTGTTACTTTTTAAAACAAGGCAGATGTTCGCAAAGGATCGGTGTATTCTCTAAACTGCGTTTATTGCTCTAATTCACCACAGCTGATAGCATCTGTTTCATTGAATTTCAGTAAATTCTAACATGTATCAGATTTGACATTTCTCATCATTTCAGCAAGCAGATCAACAGATACAGCAAAACTGGCAACATGACATCAGACTATGTTCCTTTTCTTTACCAGTGCACATTAAATCAAAAGTTCAGCCAAAACAGAACAAATGCACAAACTTGGTGGCCAAGAGTTCCACATTCTCTTGAATGAGATTCTCCACTTCGTGACTCATGCCTATGCAGTGCAAACACCACAGAGTACGCACTGTTAAGTTGTGGCATTTCCATCACAGGCATTTCCAGGCCGGATGTCGTAAGAGGCGACTAAACCTGGGCTATAACTTGTTTCGGTTTATTTTATGCTGTAGTTTTTTTAGTGTTTGATGACTTGTATTTCGCTGATTTAGGGGTTGTATATTTAGTAATGTGTTAGCCTACGTTTATTGTATTGTTACGGTTCTCTCTCCTGGCTTTAATTTTGATTTTGTCAGAACTAGCCAAAAGATTCACTGGGAAGATCATCTCTGATATGATCTATTTAGTATCGAGTGGTAACCTAACTTAATCAGTCAGTCAATCAATAGATCCATCAATTGCAAAACTTCAACATACATGATATCGATACACACCACCTGACCGAATTCAACTCAGGTACAGCATATGAACTGGCAAAGAAACAGAAATTTATCACAATAATAAAAAGCCAATAAACAAAGGAAGGTTAACATAAAAGCATTTGCCATTTGTAGCTTTTGGACATAATGCATCAATATTGACTACAGCAATTAAACTGAAAAATTACAACTTCACTGGAAATGTAAATATGTCCTCCAATAGTTTTATAAAATCACTCAATGCTACAAGAAAAAAAAAAACATCAACATATAGTTGTTGGCTGGTTGACTGTGTGATTGGTTAGTTATTAATAGCACACGTTTAGGCTTACGTGTCACATATAACTTTACACTTTTAATGATGTCAACGATAAACATTTTTGCAAGCTTTGAGTGTCTGAAGAGTTCATAAATGTTAGTGTGCACATATAGCTGTAGAAACAAACAACACAAACTGTAACAGAGACCCAAGCAACTGATAAATGTGCACAGTGAAGGCAATACAATGCAAGCATTCAAATATTGCTTAAAATACAGCACAATACAACATACACATGAAAATAGATGAAAAGTCTCAGGTATAACAATGCTAAGACTTTTTGCATACGAAACATAAGCACAGTGGTACAACACAGCAGTCACTGGCACCACATATAACACTTACCAAAAAAGTTCACACCAGCTGCAATGTAGTCAATAAATAAACAGCAACAGACAACAATTTAACAACCTATTATGACACATGGTTAAGAAATTTTACAACTATATTTTATCTGTAAATATTTTGACTATACCGAGTAAAATGTGTGAACGCTATATACTACACTAACTATTTCGAACCTGTCAGCCACAGTAGGTTTTTTCTGTTGGAAAAAACCCTTAGCTCCACCATTGTGGCATATCTGGAAAACGCATATTTGCTAACAGTCGAACTAACTTAATTAATCAGTTAAACTAATGGGAAATTCAACTCCACATCCATGACTATCTTTGGGGTGTAAGGCAAATATGGTTGATACATGCTGAAAGATGAAGCCATGCATAAGGAATGAAGAAAGCGACAAACACAGATACACACACAGACACACAGATTTAACTTTATGTATATAAGATACCGTTACGTTTACTTCTAGCTACGAGATGTTATTCTGGTGAACAAAAAAATTCTAAATGTCAGAATAACGATAATATTGCTGCAAGGTGACAATACTCTGCTTATGAATATGTGACTTCTAAAAATTCCCACACTAGTTTGTAACAAAAGCACTCAGTCTGTGCATGCAATGTGAGGTGCATAGAAACATATGGACTACAAGACTACAATCAATAATCACCGATTATATCAACAAGTTATCCTAATCACTTAAACTAAAGCTAACTAAAACAAGCCTTATGCTGCAGTTGAAAAAAATTATTCAGATGATTTATTTCATAAATTAACTGCACGGTAATTCAATCATGACTTGTATAAATGTAGTTTCTAGCAATGACTGTCAGGAATCCAACCTCATGCTTGCAACAATTCTGCTTGTCTACCACAATAATCAGACTGGCAAACTGCTTTCCATACTAACAAAACTAAAATGTAAAATCAATGCACCAACCAACTATATTGGTATCGTAGTCCATATGCGTGAGCGTAGCAGCATCATGACCAGCCGACTCATCATATAGCGATGATGCCACATTTGGCGGCTCACTTGCACTGCAAACTGTACAATGATCACGTGTCATTATTAGGGTTAGGACGATAGTGTGATAATTCGACAGTTGATACTATCAGTGAAAACAATCAGTCGATGTGACAGCAATATCGGTTGTTCGTGGCAAATCCAGGCCCCCACTTAGCCTATCCCGTACATCTTGATAACTTAGCCGGCCCCCTCCTGCATACTGCCACATCACCTGACGCTAGACGATGGCCATTATCATCTATCCACGACGACGGATGATGGCCATGGCTAAACTGAACTGCCTCAGCATGCAGCTAGGATCTATCAAAATGACATATAAACAAACGACTGATTAAAGACTGCATTATCTGCTGCCAGTGGTTGCATCTCACCTCCCCTCCCAACCCACTCACCATAGCAGTGACAAAATAACAATTCTTTGTTGGAAAGATAATGTTCTAGTTTTGAACTGACACATTCAGCGACCGCAGAAACTATCGACCGACCGATCAGCGAGTGATAATCTCCGATAGTGCTGACATTCGCCTGATAGTACTATTATCCTAACTCTAGTTATTATCCTACGAAGTGCCAGATGCCGGTAACTTCCACTGTTTTGGTGGACTTCAGGAATCTAATTTACATTAAAGATAGAAGTTACGACAATAAAATAAATTAGAGTCCACAGTAAAACAACACAAAACAATAACAACAATGACAACAACTATTTTACAGCCATTTCAGAGTTGAACCTGTGAAAGCTGGAGCCGTCAGTAAATGACCGGGAGAATTTGTTGAAGCAATGTTTTCTTGCTGAAGGCAACAATCACATGCATATTACTGAGAAGATGACACAGTTCTCCTCAACAATGTTAACTATACCTGCTCCACATCATATAAAAATGACATTAAAACCTTAGTGAAAAAAACAAACATTATCAAACATTAAGCGATGTATTATCTAATGTAACTCACCAGCTTGTGTGGCTTCACTGCTGCTGCTAATTTCATCATTCTGTGGTCTTGAAGGACTTAACAACAGAGACTTTGGAGTCCATCCATGAACAGGTTTACTGTCACTGTAATAGCTATCATCGTCCATCAGTTCTCGCTGGATGCTGGTAGAGTCGGCAACAGCAGCTGAATCTTCATCAAACTGCTTGTCATTAGCCATGCTTTTAGCCCCTATCAGTGACCTGCCAACAACTGGTTCAACTGGTTCCATGTTGGCTACAGGATTCCGCAAATTCCTACAGAAATGTATACCACATGACTCGCAGTAATCAGTCATAAACACGTCACACAGTGTTAGCAATGAACACCAGATATGTACACCAAAAATTTTTTCACATTTTTTATGCTACAAGCCAGTTTTACTTGAACAATCCCCGTCATTTTTTATAAGAAGACTACTCAGAAATATCTGTGGTATTGCATGATGTATCATCGTAGCTCAGAAAACAGTACTTGCACTTTGATTACAAATTTTTATCATGACTCATCACTTGATTAAAATTATTTATCATGATTAATCACATTTTCTGGAACGACTGCTTAAAACTGTCTTTATATCTTTTACCTGGATCCTGAGCTACAGACAAAATACAGACATCTTATTTAGGCATAATAAAAACAATGTTACAAAACAGTGACAATACTGCTACTGCAAAAATTTACTTAGCTAAAAGTAATCCCAACACTTCTCCAAATTTAGAAATTAGTTCACAATGTTCTAATTTCAAATCGGAAATGCAAACCAGTGACAAAAAGGTTAACTAATATCTAGGACAAATGTAATCATTCCTCATCCAGATCTTCTAACACACCAGTTTATTACTATTTTCTGATAACACTGACATCTGTTTATTGTTGACAATGTTCCCTGAGAATGAAAATAGTCATTCACAGGCCAGTTATAGCACAGCTGTGGCACGCATATTTAGATATTTGTGACCAACACTGCAATGGCCGGATCCATACCAGCATTTAGCAGTTCACCAGGTCTCGTGTTACGATTTTAAATGCCAATCAGTCATGCTTGTACTTTTTGTTCTGCTGCCTCGTCTTACAAACCAAAAGAGAATTCATACTGTAATGTATAAGTTGCTGTGGATGTAAATATATACAATTACAGCTCCTCAAAATTCCTTGCAACTAATTTTAGCTGCGATTAAAATACTTAACGATGACTAAAATCTGTGTACACAAAATGCATCTTCACTATCAGCCATCAAACTGTACTATAATGACCTGCAACATTATTATTAATCCGCACCTTGAACTAACAGTGATGGTACTCTCAGTCATCACATCACAGCTTGCTAGCATCTGCGTCCGTTCCTTGTAATCCAAATGCGCTTTCAGCAACTGCACCAGTTCCATCACACCAGCAGTGACAACAATACTGTTTTAAGCAGCCACAATGTACGCAATATCATGATAAATATCATGGATAAATTACAAACAGAAAACACAACTTCAACAGCTAACAACTGACAGTTCACTAAAAGTTTTCTTTGGCCTACCCCTACATTTTACACCATCCACTTCATAATCCATGCATATTAGGTGACTGACTGCAGTGACTCACGGCCACTGTTCATAACAACAGCCATCAGTGAATAGCCTCCCTTTCCCATCTTCATATTAGACTACCATCTGTGTCAATCACTGTCTAGTGTTAAATATCGCTAGTGGCTTTGTGTTGCAAGAAGAGCAGTGAAGGAAGCACCACTCAAATCATGGGAAGACGGTAACTTTAAAGGCACACCATAGAGGCAGATACTTGGTCCAAACTGAGTCACAATTAAGACCTGGGACTGACTCAGCTAGACCTGGAAATGAAATTTCCTGGGAGCTAACACGCCAATGACCACATGCTCAAATAAAACTATATATACAGCAATAGATCACTGCATAACACTCTGCATAACAAAGTTACCCACATCTGTGTATCTCTCATGTAGTTTTCCATATTCTTTTCTCGATTCTGTATCTCTTTCTTCAAGTCTTGATACTGTTTTAAACAACCAATGAAAACAATTCATCAACTATTTCTGTGTAAGCAATAAACTAATAAATTGTTTGTGCATTACATGAATTATGTGTAAT
>Ga0209782_1002268_pt1 | contig 10641 bp, 9 predicted proteins | sample WorMetmaBAHAMAS1_FD_187390 | JGI IMG/M metagenome (GOLD analysis project Ga0209782, IMG submission 187390) | Marine gutless worms symbiont microbial communities from Max Planck institute for Marine Microbiology, Germany - Inanidrilus... | ecosystem: Host-associated > Annelida > Digestive system >...
TAATTAGACACCTTCATACATATTTATATTTTATTATACTTTGAGATATTTTATTCGACTTAAATATGGAAGTGAGAAAACTTGCTCCTTCAACATTTTCCTGAAAGAGAATGTATCTCTCCTTTATGGCTTTTGTCTCGATATGTGCAGGTAAACGCTTTTATCAGAAAAGGGAACTTTGCTCAATAACTTTTGTGAGTTCTACTCAGTAAGCTCAATTTTCATATATAAGACATAAATATTTCAATGATTGGAACACACGATGTTATATAGGATTGGTAGCCATATGCTTATTGCACAATGAGCAGCAAGTGGAGTAGTGGACATGACACTGTCCAAAATCTGGAATACTGGAGACATTCTTGGACATCTTTGGAAGACAGAAGACAGAAGGGAAACAGTTGCCATTATTTGAATGATTGTATTTGATTGTGAGCTGCTAAAATGACACAGTAGGCAAGATGACGCAAAAGGATGTGTTAATCTCATAACAATACTTATCAACAACTGGTTATATAACATGAAAAACAGCTCTGATACTAAACTGCCGAACAAACAGGCTGACACAATAATGCCACAATATTTCGCTTGAACGAACACCAACGTATGTCACAGAAGAATGCAGTAGAATATGACATTCGATAAATTCAGTAGCTACATAAATAAATAGAAAATCAATAAATCACGTCACAAAATGTCACAAGGAATGTCACACAGTCTATAACAATATAATAAATGCAGCAGTCTATATAGAGTAACTTGATATATGCAAAAATGGGCTATTAATACATTAATTTATTTACTTACTTATAGCATTGCTAAACCTCCGCTAAATAGTTTACATTGTTATTATAGTAAAGTGTGTCGCTTAGTAAAACCACAGTGACATTAAATCATATATGCTGTTGTTAATGTTGTTACAACATACTGGCATAATGACTGTAAAGTGATCATCGCTGTCTGTCTGTTAGTAAATGCCTACATTTAAATAATAATTGATTAAACATTTTCCACATAATGAAAACCTCTTAAATTTCTGCATGCATAGACTTCTCAGACACACTACAGCAGACAGAATCCCAGACAATGCTTCACTTTTCATGTTTTAAGAATCAAAAGGTCAAAGGTCAAGGTCACAGGAATGCTAAATCTCAAAACACACTTTATGTGATAAAATTAATACGCATTAGTTGGTTTTTGTGTCCGTGCAGTATCACCAGAATTTAGATATTTCGGCCTATAAATTTGTATTTTGGCATGCATCTAAATCTCAAAAGAGTGCATCATCTTTTTGCTTTCGGAACAGAAACACATTCGGATCAATATTCAGTATATAAAAGCATGCAACTGTATTACCGTCACAACAATAACTTTCTATAGGCTTAACATGACACAACCAAAAACATGAAATAAAACACTTTTCATTGGCGTTCTTTTCTAATTTTATGAAAAATCAACATCTACTTATGAAGCGTTTACAAACCGTCACTGGCACAATAAGCTCACACAACAAAACTAGAATGTATATCTATAACAACACAATAATATAAAATCTCCAAGGTATGTTCTGTCATGTGAACCTGCAAGAAAACGGCATAAAGATAAATAATTCTCGTGAACGCACGTACCATACACTCTAATTTCAGTATCAACACTCTACATGTATACAATGTACATCATCACAGTTTGTTCTAAAAAGCTCAGCAGTGTACTGGCCCAACAGTAAATCGTCAAATAGGCCAACTGACCAGCCTCAATTCTCTGCTTTTAGCCAAAATTTGGCATTATAACATTAAAAATTAATCTATGCTAATTAGACTCCTCAAATGGGAGATCCAGAAGCAATAATCGTCCGTGGTAGATTTGGCCTTGCAATATTTTCGTGACACGCTGTGTAGATCACTGCTGTAGATTCTAAAACTTTTATCCCATGTGCCCTTTTTATTATGTCATTTCCCCTTTTAAAATTGTCCGACTCAAAAGATGCATTTAAATATCATGGAATGTTACACAATGAAACTTCAATGTCGTTCGTATCATGTCGTATCGTATCATGTCCATTATGCACTTTATGAAATTATGCACAAGCTGGAAACACAACACTAACATTTCGGTTAGGTTATGGACAGTGACTGGAATTAATTCAGCTAAAGCTGCCAAAAAATCAATTCCAGCAGTTTCCAGCTTCCAATCTGAGGTCCTCATTCCTTCTCAAACCTATAGGTCTACATGTAACCATGGTGTAGACCACAGATGGAGAGAAAGAGTCACTGAATTCTCAGTAGAAACCAGGAGGCCAATGAATCGATATACAGTGGGTTGTGGCGGCTGATAAGCGGATAAGTGTGGACGTTAAGCTCAGTCGCTGTCGCCTGTCGGAAGATAACTGTGATAAACGATTTGGTAAAGACTGATAATGCATGACGGTGATGAGGTTGGTTGATGGCTGGTAGTAGTGGCCATGGTCAAGCCTAAAAGTGACCATCAGTGACGTCATGTTGATCGCTGGACGTCGCTCTGTGAGAACACAGACGGTCTTTACTGCTACACTCCACGCTGCTGTATACACATGCATCACACGCAGGCTTTCTATCATAATCATCATAATACTGTAGATCGCGGATTGAGGCATAGCACACATTCGTAACGTTTGCCAGCATGGGGCCATCCCTAGCCGAGACATGAGTAGGCGGGGAATGCATTTATCTGCCGCTGCATGTGGGCGGTCGGACGAATTAGTTTGGTACTGGAAGGCTCAGCTACAGCACCAGCAGCAGCAGCAGCAACTGAAGCTATCTTACGTCGCAGCCGATGCATGTGCCCTGGTGTCAAAGATGCACTGCATGGACAATAAGAACGATACACTGTTGCTGTGCTGTTGGGCAACGTGCCGTGTTAGTCTAATTGGTTACACGAGTGTCATGCGTCTGACGCCGCGGCAATCCATGAGCTACCACGGGGTCATTAGCTGTTGCAATCGCCATAGGCGACAGCCGTCGGCTACAGCGAAGCTCTAGTATGCCACGAATTTTATACGACATGCAACGATCACTTTTATTTTAGTACAGTTTATTAACCAAAGCGCCCTTCCTGAAAATCATGGAATATATGAAACACGGCAGCTGTAGCCCCTATACTAATTAACTCACTAACTATCGTTAATAAAAACTAGTTTTTGTAGTTCTATTTTCTTTGTTTTGTTCACAAATCGTTCTGTTTTATTTATTCAGTTGTCTTAATTTTCCAAATAAACACAATAGACTTACTCATTTTGCCATTCCATGGCGAATATAAAGCTGAGTCGACCTAGGCACTGCAACGACGTGTGTGTATTCTGCAGCTAAACAGGGTGGCTCAAAAATCAATCCACTGACCACTGTCAGTCAAACCTATTACTATAGATTGCCCATAACATTGTTAAATGCTCACAAAGTTTCAAAATTCTGTAAATGAGTTACTTTGCAGTAAATTTGTATGCAATAACGTAACAACGATTCCACTGCACTTTAAATGCGTTACTACACTAAATAACCTCGTTAAACATTTGGCAAGTCTCTTGACTAACAGTTGGCAGTCACCAGCTCTTTGTGTGTCATGTACATCATGTAGCCCTATGCATGGAACGGTAGTACAGCATCTTACCAACTCCTCTCTTCTAGTTCGACAGCAGCGTCTTGACTGCGACCATGGCGTCTTTCTAGGTCGTCAACTACACATACAAAAATCAACGAATCTTGTTGTACGACATCGACCAATTACGATCACGTCTCGCAGGTTACTTATTATAGCTGACCATATACAAATGGTAGGTTCAGCTTATCGTATGGGTAGTGTGCATGTTTGTCTCTGTGTAGGGGGAGGGGGTATCCAATAACGTATGTCGTAGCTACGTACGACGGTACGACAGATATCGTACGACCAGTAGTGAATAGATCACCAGGTAATGTTGTTGTACTGCGGCTAAATTCCTAAACGGATGGAGTTGGATGTCGTGTGTGTGAATATTTGCATTAAAACTAATTAATACTAATTATTAATAAGTGATTAACATTAACGTTAACGATAACTATAAATTTTGGCACACGTGTGAATCGCCCAGTCTTTTGTTGTTGGGGCCAACTGGCGAATAAGACTGAATAACCAGACAACTTCTGCTCTGAAATATGATATCCACGCCAAACGTCATAGGGACATGATCTGCCGTTTCGACGTTGTTTAAGCAATCCTACGTTTATGACGCTTAAGTGGACCACCGACTTGTGACGGACGTACAGACATATACGACGACAGCATATACACGACGCTAGCGTATAGCGTTGCGCGGTAGAAATTCGTACTGTACTAGCCATGATAAGTGGATCGTGTGTTGGTGAATCGTCGGTAGATGAAGACGATGATGAGTGAGAATCCAACGAGAGGAACGACAACGAAGACCAACAGCAGCACAACGAAACTCTGCTCTCGCTCGTCGAACTGTGACGAGGAGCTGGCGTCACGCAGTCGCTGATAGCGTGCTAGCTCTGTCAACCACCAGCATCCACTCCACCATCCATCCAGACTTCACTCAAGTAGTCTTTAAGGTCCGGTTTTTCCACAGCAAATTAATCTCCCGTTACTTTAATCCGGCATTAAATCCGGCAGATAATGATCAATTTACTCAGATGTCGTTTTTCCGTTTAGGACGATTTAATTGACGAACTGCCGGTGGAAAAACGACATCTGAGTAAATTATCAGCCGGATTTAATGCCGGATTAAATTAACGGGAGATTAATTTGCTGTGGAAAAACCGGACCTAAATCTCCAATTAACTCCGATTTAAGTGGAGATTAGTAAATAAACGCGTTGCACCATCGCCACTTAACTGATAATCAAGTGGAGATATAATTGGCGATTTAATGACTACATAAAGTTAAGTGGCAATTAGCTAAGTGACGATTTAAGTGAGGTTGGTGCAACCCGCCCTGAGTGTTGAGGTTTAACGTTCTATACTAGACTCAAAATAGGTCATTGTCAAGACCATCTTCCTAGCTGGTCTCTTGAGAATAATAATCAGCAGCAACAGACTTTGATAAGACAATAGCAGAATTTTAAGGCACGTTCATGTCTCATCTGAACTGTCTTGATACAAACCTGAGTAGAGATAAACTGCCGCTTGTAGACCACTTCCGTTTCCGGCACGCCCCCTTTTCGAGCAAAGAATATTTAACAACTACTGCAATAAATAAGTAAGAGATTATTGGATTTTTCCCGAGATTTTCGGCATTTTCTCGTGCGAAAATGCCGAAAATCTCCGGAAAATTTTTGTATGTGTAGTTTATTTCTACTAACCTGGAACTTTGTTTTCGTCTTTTACTATTTTTGAGTTCTTGTCATGAGGTACGTATCTTTTCTCTGAAAACAACACGTGCGAACAGCATACACACAGGGTACATACACTCATATTTTGCTCATTTTTAGTTTTCATATTGTTTATTTTCGACACCATATATCAAAAGTTTACTATATTGATAAATATCAGAAAATGCATTAGAATTAACGTGTTACGCTAATAAAACATCATTAGGAAAAACTACAATAATAGAACCGTGAAAAGAAATGCATCAAATAATTTTAATACCAATCAACATGACACATTGCATACTGCAAACTGCAACGGACTTTTGATTTTTTTTGCAAAAAATGCTCTACAAATTTCATTAACATCAAGTGAACAAGCTGAAGAATAACTGATCAAAAGTCGAGAAAGATAAAGTTGAAATGTGACATATATCGTGGCCATCTGTGAATTACACATTGGATTGTAATTGTTTTAATATTGTGCAATGTGACAAACCGGTCGTTAAATCGGCCGCTTTTGTACTGATCTCCACAACAGACGTCGTCGAATGTTTAATCGTGGCGTCTATGTTCGTTGTCATGGCAACCGTCGCATCTGCTGCTGCATCAGTTCCTGATGGGGAATATTTAACGCTGGATTGCGACGTGCTGACATCAACGCCAACTGTAGTGAGTGAAGCTTCATCGACTGATGTAGATGAAAGAGATTGTGTATGAAACGCTGTTCATAAACCATATACAATCGTTTATTTCATTTCTAGGCCTACTGAAATTAAATCATCAACTTAATAAATACGAATTAATTTGCTGTTATTATATCCACCACGCCCATAGATTGATGGCAGTATGTTTTGACCCGTATTTTTCTGTCTGTCTATGCCTGTTACAGCGAAATAACTAAAAATGTTATGGATGGATTTTCACGAAATTTCGTAAATAAAGGTAGATTGTGAACCACAGAAGAGTAAATTACCGATACATTAAATTTTGGAAAAAAAATCTTAAGTGTTGGATATTTTGTCGCATTCATAGTTTGTATAGAACTTATATACCAACGTTTTCTCGGTATTTGGTGACAAAATAAGTCGATTTAATGTGTTTTCTCATTTAGAATGTTTTTGTCATAAAATGAAATGAGGATTGGACTTAGCCATTTCGCGGCCTTGTTGCTTTATATACAGCGATCACTACAGACGGAAATGCCCTCAAAGGCCCCTAATGCTGGCAGATACACAGCTAAAAATGCATTTTAATAGAAAAACAGGTATGAAAAGTCTAAATAAAAAGTTGAAACCGGAACAGGAAGTAGTTTTAGCCGCTATTTTGGACCAAAGAAGGACAAAGTAGTAGATAAATGCCTGTAAATGGACTCAGAAGGCCTTGATTACTAGTCTTAGTTGTCGATTTGACAGAACTCCAAATTCTGACGGACAGAGCCAGGCAGACGGACAGACAAGGCCACGTACAGCATATAACTCGCGTCGCGCAGTAAAAACGCAAAGAACGTACGTTTAGCGTCGCTGCTGTGGTCATACGCAATGACATTGTATAGGTTATAGGCCTACGTCATCAAACTCAACCGATTCGATCACGCAAGCAAAAACATGCGAAAGGCTATTACGTAGGGTATCTAGTCGAACTATCCAACTGTTTGCTGCTTGTTGCAAGCATAGGCCCTATAGGCATACAGAGTTACATCAGCGTCAACATGACGAACATGACGTCAGTGACCAGTGGCGGCACCAGGCGTGGGCTAGGGTGGACTTAGACCGCCCAAAGAGACGCCCAGCCGCTATAACCCTGCACAATCTGGATGCCCCTCTCTCCCAAAGTTGTCCGAACGTACCAAATTTAGTTTATATTCGAGGAAAAATACCAGTACACTGTTTTAACGTAATTTCATCTCTGAACGACGTATACTTTAACGTACATTAACGTATTTTATTTCAGTTTGAACATACGAAACAACTATGCTGCGTTGTACGGACTAATCACCGAAGGACTATTAACCGGGTACTAATGACCGGGAGACAAAAGTAGTAGTTAAAAGCCGGTTCTAGAGCGGATGGCTGTTTCCGTCAACTGTATATCACCACAAAGGGCTTTCTATATCAAACTACCTAGGCCTATCCAAATATTCAAGATGACGACGACGTGAAACTTACGAAGCACCGAGACCGAAGCTGTCGTAAGTAAGTAAGCGTGAACGTTGCTGGCGTTACAGGTGACAGTGAAGCCGGGAACCAGCTGGATATCACTCAGCAGCAGGTGCCCGCTGTCAGCTGACCACGCCACGCCCACCGTCCACTCTGTTACATTTACAACAAGGTAGTCGTAGATAGCAGACCTCGCCCCCACCCCGATGAGTAGCTGCAGCATGATGGTCTGTACTGTTGAACAAAATTTGGTTGGAATCTCGTTTGTTATGCTGTATCGCAACACGGAATATAGATGACGCGCCATATACACTACGTTACAACATCTCGTCATCCACAAAACTGGAAGTACACAACGTATCGCAACGCCGCCAGAGAAGGACTGAGCCACGGCCACAGACGACATGCACGAAAAATTAGTTTGGTCGTGTGGCATTCAAGTTATGTGCGCGGACAGTCAAACCAACAGACAAACAGACTATACTCATCACAACACTTTGAACCCTCCAGGAGGCGAAGTAACAAATTCAGTGGCGACTTGAGGAGTTGTGAAATAATATGATCACTGGGGTGGCCACTGCTCGATCACCAAGCAGTAGCACGAGGGAGTTGGAGATCAATCAAAACATGGAATCGTGCATGTGGCGAAAATTTAAGATATGCTCCCGCCGGTACCGCGAGTCTGCGACCTTCCTAATGGGACAGACAGACAGACGAACGGACGGTTCGCGGCACTGCTTTATGCTCCCATACTTAAGCGACAGTTGCTTGTAGATTTACAGAGTGGCAACAAGTTGTCGCTGACGAGACTGACCGTAGGCATAATAGCTTGCTGACTGAAACTGAAAATCAGCCAGAAAACAACGCAACACGTGAATTTGCATACTTCACGCATGCATTTAATCTATAATATCGTAACTAAAGAGAGTATGTTTGTTTTTCTAGCGTGGAGTAAAAACGAAGGAAGAACCTCCAACTGGCTGCGCGTTGATGTACCACGAATACTGAGGGACGGGTTGACCTTGAGCCTGGCACGTAAAGGTCAACGAACCGCCGACTACTGTAGCTGTGCCACTGAGACCAATGGTCAAGGTCGGAGCCGCTGTAACCATAGCAACAACCACAAAATGTCACAGCATACATACGACATACAACAGGAAATATATGTTTATAGTGCGCTCAAAAAGCTGACACAGATGTCAGCATAATCTACGACACGGAGCCAGAAACGGAACAAATAATAATACACTGAAAAATAAAATAATACTTAAAAATAGAAACACAAAGCGATATAACTAAGGAGAAACGGCAACGGTCCAGAGTCCACGGAGTCATTGCTGGAGAGGAGAAGTGTCTACAGTGGGAAGGAACAGGTGCGTTTAGAGCCGGGAGTGAAAGAGTGAAGGAAAGAGTTACGGCTGGTGAGAGCGGAGATTCAACGGAAGAAAACGATGACGATACGATAATAATAATAACCGTCGACGGTGAGGAGGACGGTGGCGGTGGCGTCACCGATCTTGTTGCTGGCGTGACAGACGTACTGACCAGTGTCCAGTGCACTGACCGCGGTCAGTGTCAGCCGACGTCCAAAGTCGACGACGGCGGCGCTCGACGGCAGCGCGGCGCCGTCACGTCTTGACCAGTCTATACTCACCGACGGACTGTCAAACAGCAACACTGCCGCGTCGTGTGTGATCCTGTCTCACTGCACTGCATTACTAGTTGATCGCACATAGCAAACTTAGCCCCCCCCGGCGCCGCATTCCGATAAACTCCACCAAATACAGTAGTGTCAGTTACTGTAACATCACAGCTACATGTAGTAATGGCCGTAGCCGTCTGTAACGTGAACTTTGTGAACGTGTACATGATAGCTTATCGTGTATACGTTTACATGCGCGCATCCCTAATACACTCACCGAATTCGAATCCAGATTCGTCTAATCGAATATCCCCTAAGTCGACCGTTCTACAAAGCAGGAATGGGTGAATAAAGCACCGCCGCCGACACCAATACCGACTCACCCCGTCACCCGACACGCCTAAATTCTTACGTCCGACACGCGCGATTTCCTCACCGACTTCCTCGCGACGATCCTCGCAAGGATGTCGGCGAGAATGTCGGTGTCGGTGTCATGGAATGCGGCCTTAACCGAGCGGCTTTACATATTTTTATGCTAACTATGAACAGTTTCAGTCAGTGAATAGATTCTAAATGGAACAGCGACATAATTTACGCTACCCAGTGTCATCATATTTTTATTTTAAAACCATAAATATAGTGGTTATATTAACAAGCGTAAAATAAACAGAGTCAACGCAGGCTGGATGTGAAAGCTGTGATAACGGCAACGGTTTGATCATACTCACTAGGCGGCGAAGATACAGATGAGCGTGACGTCATGACCCTGTAGTGACGTCACTTGCTGTGAGGAATAGAGCAGTTCCGGTGACCGCCACGGCGTCTGGTATAGCGCTGTTTAACCAATCAACATCACTCTTTCTTCACTTCTTACTTACTTATTACGCCGGCCGCATCCATAGCTGTAGTATCTTTGTCCGTTTCTGTCTCTGTCTCGTCTCAGCAGCTGCTTATATCCAAACTCTCTCACCAAGGGAAGCATCTGACGCATGTTTCGGTCCTTCTCACCGAGGGCCGACCCAATTTTTACTGCGCGACGCTATGCTAAGCGCGGTATATGCCGTCGTCGTGTGTCTGTGTGTCTGTGTGTGTGTGTGTGTGTCTGTCACACTCCGGTATTGTATCAAAACGGCTAAACGTAGGATCACGCAAATAATGCCACACGATAGCTCCGGGATTCTAGTTTTCTGACACCAAAGTTCATGGCGAAATTCGAACGGGATCACACCCTATAGGGGCGACAAATGCAGGTGGGGTGGGTACCCACCGACGCCACGAGGTAATGACAAGTATAATGCCAATGAGTGCTGATGATCAGGAGTGACTCTAAGGGGGCCACGGAGCCATGCCCCCAGTCACAGATCTGCCCCCACTGCCGCCCTTAAATGAAATTTTTGGTGTATAACTAGATACATGGGATAAAATGTAGTGATTATATGTTGGTTTTGTGTCAAAAACTGCATTTTTCCAGTGAAAGGCCCCCTTCGAGACCGCTGGCGCCCCAC
>Ga0209782_1002269_pt1 | contig 10640 bp, 10 predicted proteins | sample WorMetmaBAHAMAS1_FD_187390 | JGI IMG/M metagenome (GOLD analysis project Ga0209782, IMG submission 187390) | Marine gutless worms symbiont microbial communities from Max Planck institute for Marine Microbiology, Germany - Inanidrilus... | ecosystem: Host-associated > Annelida > Digestive system...
CCAAATTTTCATGAGATGTTCAGAACTGATTGCCAATTAACCTGCTGAAATCAAAATTGTGATATTCCAATCCGTTTCAGAACGCCAGTATGCCAAATGAACGAAAATCGTCCAATTCGGCCGAGTCACAGCACAATTTGAAGTCCGGGTGTATTTGTGCAATTACGTGCAATGTGGCTTTTTGATGTTGCTAGACATTCAGTAAACCTGACGCACAAGAACTCACTGCTGTAGGCAGCCTAAGCCACCATAAGCCGCCGCGTACTTGTCTAAGCCGTAGCCAGCCACTTAAGGTCCACGCCAGCCGGCTTAAGCTGGCTAGCCGTCTCTAAAACCCCTTAAGCCAGCCGTCAAACATTTAAGCCACGGCTTCGGGGTCTAGCAAGTGGGGTGGGTTAAAATTTTAATTTTGCTGTGACTGTAAGTCACTGAGATTTTTAATTTGAGATATGAAGCTATCAAATTTTGTACGTTCGTTCAGATCGCCGATCTGAGCCTATAATTATTGCTGTAGACGTGGAACAGTTTACACTGAAATTTGAGTGTCCCGTCTGCACCTTTCGTTCCTGACACAGACGGAACTCGTCAAATGGTGTCCTGTCATATTTCAGACTGACCCTTCTGTACTGCAACAACAGCAAGAAAAGTAAGTAATGCCCGTACTGTATACACAGCCTGCAAGCAATAAGTGGCAGTGCGAAGTGCTGCATGTATATTAGCCAATAATAAATAAACCAAACCAACTCTCAAACATAATCCATAGCCTGAAAGATATGTAATTCAGCATACCAAGGTAATTCGCGAACTGACAAGTCCTAAAACGTCTGCAAAACAAACGACTCAACACCCTCATGGACGCCGCCATGTTCGACATAGAAATCTAAGCTTAATTGTTTAGTCTGTTCCTAAATAAGTAAAAGTGCACCCAGGTCCGTGAACTAGAATACCTCGATCCGTGCCGCTGCAAAAATCGGCTGCAAGTCTGCAACTGCAGCTGCAGCCTGCTGCCCATACCCTACCACCCACCCCACCTCTTCCAAGTAACTTGACAGGAACAAATAGGGAAAAGACAAGAATGTAAAATAATGTCGGAACGAGAATGGAAAGGTGGAATAGGAAAGAGGAGGGGGAATAAACTGCAGGAGAAGGTGAACAAGAGGGCCTAGCAGTGGCTAGCATAGCGCAAGATGTGGGAAGCTCTAGCTCAAACCGTTCTTCTGTTATAATGCATTTTCTACCGAGATTACTAAAGAAAACTTTGAACATTTTCCATACCTCCCCCTCTTCCACCAGAAATCCCGACATCATCCCATCCAACAATCCGGGTGAGGCGTTGTCATATTATAGTAAAGACATCCATCTATCCAAGCATGCAAAGGTATCTGGGATCCATCGCACCCTGTGACTACAATGCACAAACGTCACATGCAGACAAACGGACAGACAGACGGACAAAGACATCGTAGCATAATAGGATAAACGTTAAATAGAAAGAGAGAGAGAGAGTTTATTTTCCAAGTGACTGGGCCAATTATACGTCAGCCGGAAGAAAGAAGTCTCTTCTTATTGTGTAGGCCTAGTGTTGTTTGCGAAATGCAACGTGATCCTCTGTCGAGCCATTTTTACTGCGCGACGTACGCTTTGCTAGCACGGTATATGCTGTCGTCGTGTGTCTGCAGTGTGTCTGTCAAACGCCGGCTGACGTATAATTGGCCCAGTCACGTGCGAAGCACTCAGATGGGCCAATTGTCTCGCCGGCTAGGCTGATGGACTGTACATTAACTGGCTGGATTATGGTAGGCCTATCCAAACTAAGTTTAATCTAGGTGGCATATACATAAACTGAGAAAAGAAAAGTTATCAAATCACGCCAGAAACTGTCAAAGAAACGTGTTGGATAGTGCAAAGTGTCCAGTAATGATGAGTTCCAGGCCATGTGGCCAGCTACCTGGAGAAAGCCCGACGACCAAACATATCGAACGCCGATGACGTGGTACAAACAGCCGGTGATATAGCTAGCGAACTGCAAATGCTGCCGACAGGAAATGTCAGAAATCGGTGAGCAGCATTCCGTCAGATACGCAGGAGCTCAGCTCAGGACTGCAGTCATCGACGCACAGAGCTTGTAGTGTACTCGCGCTGAGGAACGTCCAGCCAGTGCAGCTCGGTGTGCAGCAGATGTCACAGTCACAGACCACGCGGTCGTACTGGTGTGTGTTGCTGACAGTGTGAGCAGCAGCATTCAGTAGCCTACTCGCTGAAACTTGTCTGTGATGGACTTAGCGATGATGGCGTTGCAGTAATCCACGTGCGACACCCAACTATAGCGAGACTGGTTTAATTAATTTATTTGACTTATAAGCAACGTTATCAGTCAGTTATTTTTTTCCGAAATTGGCATCTCGACCCACTTCTGCTGGACCGATTTCGAGCCTTTGTGATTTCTGACACACGAGTCTATTAATTATTTACGGATAAATCGTTAGATACTGGCGACGGGTTGCTGCAGTGCTGCTCTGTGGTCCAACAGTGCTCTGCTGCTGACGGCACGTAAAAACTAGAGCTACACTGTAAAAAAAACATCCGCAATGTGGACACGGGCTTCGTTATTCCGTCGATTTACGGACAAAAGAGTATACGGAACCGCTTCCGTTAAACTGTGGAAAACTCGCCACAAAATATCCGTGGATATAGGCCTACGGATATTTTTGCAGTGCAGAGCCGTACGTGGTTTGAGTGAAAGTCCCAAGCCAGTCATCAGTCAATCAGCGAGTCACTGCTAGAGCAGCGACTCACGGCAAATGATCGTCATTCACTCTCACACACAGAGGTCGCCGTCGTCCAGTTCAACTTCATCATCATGAGCGCCATCTCAGTTGCTTCATCGTCATCCATCACTATACGTGCTCTGCTGCAGTTCTTCTATGCTCTGACGCCCGCCCGCGCGAGACATGTACACAACGCGAGCTACAGACACAGTCTCGATGAAATATCGCCGCCAAACAGCAGGCAGTCGCAGTGCATGCTCCCTGCAGCACACATCAGTCTTATCACTGCTGCCTAGCATCATCAAAGCATTGATTGAACGCGTGACGGCGGGCTATATACGAGTAAGACTGACCGGTGTGACAGACAGACGGACGGACAGTCGGACACACACTCCCCAACACATGTAACGAGTCAGCTGTAATTCAACTTTCAACCGGTTGTAATTAGTAACTGCATTTATAACAACGACTTTCATTGTCGGCTGTGTGAAGTGTGACTAATCGATGATGTAGTCTATCGGCATAACGGTCAGCTACAGCTATCGGTCCGATCCGACAATTAGGCCTAACCCTAATCAGTCACTTTTTGCACACGCAGAAGCTACATCGTTCGCAACCGTAGATGAGCGTATATACACAACAAATTAAATGACGTCAACTGATTGCCGATGTTTTGAACGCCGACATGCCGATAGCGGACGTAAGGTCGATGCATGAGTTGTTCAGTGGGTGCACCCGTTGTGTGGGTAAAACAATGAACGAACTAGAAGGTGAGGCAGGCAGGCAGCCAGGCAGTCAGGCAGGCAGGCGAGGTGACGTGGCATTGGGCCTGGTTTGCATGGCTGATTGGAGCACTGCCGAGCCAATCGATACGCTTATCACTCTAGTGTGGCTGCACGATGTGGAACTTAGCAAGTTCCGTCCGCCGACCGTCCGCAGTTCCTTTAAGTGCGCTGTTCATTTCATCACACCCTTATGTCTCAACAGACCTCATTTCGTCTGAACTGAGCGCGCTGTGAACTGTGATTGGTTGCAGCCATGGCGTACTGGGTCGTGCACTGTGAAGCGAGTTCGCCGTGCTGTGTATCGTGTTTATTTCAAAATGAAAACATGACATCATCCACCTATACACCGTCAAACAAAACACCTAATGGCGGTTAATGTCAACATTTCCTGCCAAAAATCTCTATAACGACTTGAAACTTTCCAGAAACATTTTGCGCTACTGACGACACACTTTACGCATGCGCAGTGTGCGGCTCTGCATCAACAATGACAAACACACGTAATATCAAGGCAATGGTGTATTGCATACTCTGACCCGGCACCCCTTGCCCGCCTTGGCCTAGTCAGACACAAGTCGCAACCAATAACACACATGCAGCAGGGGTTTTAGCCTGTTAGGCCGTAGATACGTTAGCGAGGCTGCTGCCATAGAGTCACATCACCACAAACAAATGGCTACAGGAAAACATGACGTCATCCACAAAACCGGAAGTACATAACACATCACTAGGCCACCAACGGATGACTGAGCCGTGGCCATAGGCAAGATGTGTAGAAAATGTGGTGACGTTTGATCGTGTGGTTGCTGAGATATGTACAAATCCACAGTCAGACGGCAAGCCCATACACGACACACGCTAAGTGTGAATGGAGGCCTATTGTTACAGGCCGAGTTCCGTGTCCGTTGTGTCGGTCGGTCGGTCGGTCCGTTGGTAACGATCGTGTATTGTGGAAAACGGCTCATTCAATCAAGATAGGCTACCGGTGGCTCAGTGAGTCCAGGGCAAGTACAGATGCCACGAGTGGAAGGGACAACTCCTGGGGGAATGGGCGGCGTATAGGGAGAATGTGACGTCGGACGTGCAACTGATAGAGCCGCCGTTTGGGATGCTGTGATCAGCCCAAACAATCGTGCGTGAGCACGGCGCCACCCGGCAAATACGGCTGAACGATCGTGTGCGGCGGCTATGCTTCGGTGTGCCACCAGGGGTGGCGACGCGGCCTCCTCCCAGTGGCCAAATTACTTAGGGATTTTTTTCTTATCGGTCTTCAATCACTCCGCCTCTTCAACAGTGCGTGGCTTACTCGGCGGATCTGAGTCCGCGTGTGAGCGGATCCGCAGTCCACGCCGCTCTGAACGCCTATCTCTTGCCAGCGTGCACTGCGCGATCGATCGATCTACGCACGGACCGAAACGATCGCGATTTCCGCCCAGTCTAGTGCTCGGTCCCAGCCGAGTTTTCGTCGACTCTATTACGTCGTCGTCGTCGTCGTAATCATCGTCGCATTTGGAGCTGCGCTGAAAGTGTGATGGTGAATTCGAGTAGTTGTTTATCGACTTAGCGTTCGAGTACTCGAACAGTCGATATAATGGAGCTGCATTTCTCACTCAGCGTGTATAGCTGGAACCAGCTGATACCGTAATGCTGTGGAGTGCAGTTCTGAACCAGCTCGTAGACGACTTGTATAGCGTTTGCACTTGACGTGAATGAAACCCGAGCGTTTCCAGTTGAAAAACTTCCAACTCCGCGTCCCGCTTTAGCTGTTTGATTGCCAAATTTAAGTCTCGCCGAATCTCGCCGTTTCTCGTTGTCTCACGCGAGATGTCGCGGTCGACCGAAGCAGTCCGCCGGAAGCTGTACGCCGTGCGACGCGCGTGCGCGAGAATCAAGACTCAGCGCTCGGCGGCGGCATCTCAGAGACCGGAAATGACGTCGTTTCCGGGCGGGGCGGGGCTGGACGTGGGCGGGGCGATGGCGGAGTGGTGCTGCAGGTGTCTGTCGACTCTGCTGCCGTGTGTGTCGCTGACCGTGGCCGGTGTGACGTCAGCTTACGTCACTGGTCCGTCAGCAGCGCTATCCGCTCTCATTGCCGCCGCAGCCGTCTCACTCGCAGGTAATATACAGTCGTTAACGATAACGATAATTTATTCGATTTTCATGTAACGGAAATAACACTAACGCGCGTTACGCTTGGGACCTGGGAACAACGAGGTCACGTGGTAATTCGACTTCCGGTCGTAGCGCGGCTGCATCACTAACAGTTCTTGCAAGTTGTTCATACCACACTGTGGTTCATACCACTGTGCCCAGAAATTACCGCATTGGTGCAACAGGCGGTGACTCTCTGCGGTTGGGAAGGTAACCGTAGGATTAACACTGCACTGGTGATGTCACAGATTATGTGGTAACTATACGGGTTCAATAACCTAATAAAGGAGATGTCCAGTACTTCGTCTTTGCCCCAGTACAGCCGTGCGACAGCGGCACAGCACTGATATAATTATTGCTAACATTTGCTTCATTCAGCGTCAGACGCAGGACGTATCATCAGGAGATGCCCAAGGAAAATGCTATGAGGTGAATCGATAGTCCAGTGGCTAAGGCATCGGACTAGTGACTCAGTGGTCGCGAGTTCGAGCCCCAGCCACCACGCTATCAAATAAAAACCTTGGGCAAGATGTTCACACTCATGTGCCTCTGTCACCAAGCAGTATAATTTGGTACTGGCTGATGGGTGGTGACACTTTTCGGCTTGGAAGTAACCGCAGCTGCAAACTCAAACTCGACGTAAAATATACAGGGCCTAGCCCTTTTGAAGGAAAATGCCAAGAAATCTCCTAAAACTAAATACTAAATCCTTTGGTTCGATCTGTTATAGACCTGTTGCACAATAAGTACAACAGATCCGCATAAGGGAAATCGTAGATGGCAGACTTGGTCCCCTGTGTGCAATGCACGATGTGTACTTGCTGATCGTTGAAATCGACGCTATCGTTTCGGCTGTTACGCTCTCCCGCTTACGAATACACTGCGAAAACATGACGTCATCCACAAAACCAGAAGTACACAACGTATCGCAACGCCTCCAGGGGAGGACTGAGCCACGTCCATAGGCAACACGCACAAAAGATTTAGTGAAGTTGGGCCGCGTGGTTTCTGAGATATGCGGGCGGACCGAAAGACAGACAGACAGACACCGCTGTCAACGCGAGCCAGTGTAGTTAGAGCCGTACAGCTAGCTGTGAGTGTTGCTGGGTATGCAGGTTGTTCGTACGGCACGCTGAGTGGGAGGTCGTGGCGCCACCTGGAGGCGAGTGTCTACGAGCTGGTCTATCGTCAGTGTGGTGAACTGGTTGCAGTCATCGTCGCCAGCATCCTGTTGCTCCATCATGTCGCCTTCACGTCACTGCTCTGTCGCTCCACCGGCCAGTACGTCGACCTCCTCGCTGCCGGCCACGTCGCCAACTGGACCGCCAGCACGCTCGGCGGTGTCGCGCCGCTCAACAGCCGTGTCGACCCGGTGGGTGCCGGTGTCGGCGTCCTGGTCGTACTCATGGGTCGACTGCAGGCGCCGTCGTGGCTGCGACGTCGACAGAGCTTGCTGGCGGCCGGCAGCACGGCGCTGGTTCTCTGTACCCTCCTGTTCGTCTTCGTCGTGGCCGTGTTCCACCTTCACTTCGACAACTGGTCCGGTGTCGGCAACTTCTTCCCGTACGGTCCACGCGCGGTAGGTTTCACCCACCGATGTCCTTAAGGTCGTCGTCAGCTGTGTGCTAGCGCGGCGAGGCGTGCGGCGTTGATGCGGCCGATGCCGTCGGCAGCGGCAGAGTCCAGCGAGTGTGGGCGTGATAACGCGGTCGGTGTGACCTAGATCGAGGACAGCTTTTCTATAATGCTGCTGCTGCTGCTGCCCACCGCGCTGGAGCGAGTCTGCCTCTGCAACGAGATGAGATGACATTGCAACAGTGTCGGTTGGTCGGCGGCGGTGAGTGATGCATCACGTGACCAGCCTCGGATGGCGGCTTAGAGAGACTAAGCCGTGGTCGTGCTGGTCGCCTGGCGGCTTAGACCAGCTAGCCGGTTGCAATCATCTCCACGCAGCCCAGCCAGCCCGCCACGTCGGCAATATATAACCGACCCACGTCCAGCTAGCGACCGACTGACCAGTGACTGACCATGCAGTGGCGACTCGTCTCTATTGCTGGCGCGTGTCAGACACTCGCCAGATACGAAGCCGCGCGGTCGTTATGTCGTACCAGTTGCTTCGGCTCCGCAATGTTTCTGACCTCACTCTGCGCGTGTTTTATGACTAGTTCTCGCCGTACTTTACACCGCCACTCGTATTATGTGTTCACACTGGAAATGTCAACGGCCGAGTCACGTTGGGACGCACGCAATGTCTAGTTTAGCCCGCTTTGCCCAAGGTTGTTATTTGATAACGCGGTGGCCGGGGCTCGAACTCGCGACCACTGAGTCACCAGTCCGATGCCTTAGCCACTGGACTATCGATTCACCTCATAGTAGTATAGAGTACTGTTAATAGGGTCCGTATAGGGCCTGGCGAAAATTAATGGCAGCCTACCGCCGGGTGGATGGCTTAAAACCACCTGCGGGCTGACTGCCTATACACGGGGATCAGCTCCGGGCCCAACGCTCGGTAACGTGTATGGGAGAACTTTACCTTTACCTTTATACTAACATTAACCTGTTTGAACGTTTGGCCAAAAAATGCTACGGTACCCTTCGAAGATCAGAATAGATAAGCACGTGACAAAAAATCGACAAAGAGAAGAAAGACGAGAGACGTTGTTGTTACGCTGTGTCGTGTGAGTGGTCGATACAAGGTCCTCCCTCCCTCCCTCCCTCCAGTGTCCACTCTATGTCCAGCCCGTGTGTCCGGCACTACATGGACAGCCGTCGCCGAGCCCACAGCCCTGCAGTGCGTGCAATTAGCTCATCACTGAAGGATGAAAGACGTGTGACGACACGGGTCGCGCATTATTCCACTTCCAGTTTGCTGGATATTACGACGTCGCTGACCGGAAGGGCACGCGAGCATAGAGCTGTCAACATAGATATCTGTTGACAGAATATCGCCGGTATATAAACTAGCGATGAGCCTATCGTGTAATTATGTAAAGGTGTGCACGAAATTATGTAAACGTTTGCTAAACGTTTGCAGGAATATGGCGGCCAATAACAAAAAGCAAATGGTTTTCAGTTACAATAACAGAATTATGGTGAGTAACGGCCAGCAAAAGCCGCCTGTGACGTCACCTCTGGAGCCTTTAATAAGGTTGATTCATCCAGTTATGGCTTAATTTTGCAGGGGCGGTTTCAAGAGGAAGGGGAGGAGGGTGGGACGCCAGCACAAGACAGATAACTGGAGCATGCAGGCTGTGGACCAGACGAACATGGTTGTGTCGTTGGTCGCTGCTGAACGTTGAAACTGCCACACGCGTTCTGTCGGTATTCTGGATGGACAACATGACAACACGATCAGGCATTGAGCTATAGATCGTCGTCTAACCGGTTTAACATGCACAGCTCACGTAACGGACTCGTTACCAACGGACAGACCGACCGACGGACGGACCGACACAACGACGACGGAACTCGACCTGTTGCAATAGGCCGCTATGCTATATGCGACTCGTTTTGAAACATAGGAAGCCTATTCGTAACAAAAATATTGTGCGAAACAAGCCCACTACAGGGTGGTCCAGAAAAAAATGCGCAGAGTTTTGCATGATAATTTTTTAACAATTTTCCGTAAAACTAGAATCGCTTTATTCGCGCGAAAAGGCATAGCATGGATTACTTTCTACTATACTAAATGCTAGTGGTTAAAAAGTAGTTAAATAGTTTTTGTTAAATAGCCGGAAGAGGTTGCCGTCATCAGTGACGTAATCATGGCACCTGTACTGCTGCAGATGACGTCACGTGACTTGTTGTATGGCAGGTGTTGACAGGTGCTTCCTGTTTCTACGCGTTCTTCGACGTCTACGCCGAACTGCTCCGCGCCGGCTCTTCCGCCGGAAATCACGTGACCCGCCGCCATCTTGTGAGGCCGTCAGCCGCGGCGATCGCCATCTTGGTGGTGTCGACAGTGGGCGTGACGTCAACGACCACGCTGACGTCACCGTGTCCACGTGCTAACTGGACATCCGGGTCACCGCTCGCCGAGTCCTTTGATCTCGCCGCCATGCCGCAACTCAAGTACTGCATCAGCGTGCTGGCCATTGTCGCCCTACTGCCGTCCGCCATCTTGCAGGTGCGTTTAGGTAAACACTATCAGTAGTGCAGGTGGGCTGCTCATTTCCGTAATTTAGGCATTGAGCCCATGCAGGTGGATAGGCTAAACCACTGAACTCTGTGACATATGGCCAGTGTGGTGCCACTGCCAGAGCTATACAGTTTCCTTCCCAGCCGAGAACATCGCTGCCCTGTGGCTGGTACCAAATTATACTGTTCGGTGACAGAGGCACTCGTGTATGTGTGTGAACAACTTGCCGAAAGTGGCTACGTGGCAGCGGAACGGCCGGGAGTCGAACTCGCGACCTCTTAAGTCGCAAACCAACGCCCTAACCATGACACCACTGTGCCACACCGCCATAGAAACTGAGACTTGACAGTATCAAGACCTACTTGCCTGTATGTCGATGTCATTTTAAAAGAAAAGTTATTCACCACTTTATGATCAATTCGTCAACAGACTGACACATTGTGGGAAGGCCGTCACAGGACATTAGAGATGGTTAGCAGACGTTACGCCTTAGCTGCTTGGTTACCACAGCCAAATACACACCTAGCCGATAATATTGTAAGTTCTTCATAGAGGATGGGTGAAAAATGAACCCAATTTCATGCTTTCTTTGGCAACTGGCCAAGTGGAGTAATATAGTGCAGAACTTTGCTGTATGACGCATGTAGGTTCATCGTAGCTTGGCGGTGATCGGCGCCATGTCACGTGACGGACTAGTGCTGGCGTTGAGCGGCGTCAGCGGTGACCGGGAACCATCTGCCGTCATATTCTCGACGCTCGTGGTCACGCTGGGCGCCGCCATGTTGAACCAGGCGACAC
>Ga0209782_1002270_pt1 | contig 10640 bp, 6 predicted proteins | sample WorMetmaBAHAMAS1_FD_187390 | JGI IMG/M metagenome (GOLD analysis project Ga0209782, IMG submission 187390) | Marine gutless worms symbiont microbial communities from Max Planck institute for Marine Microbiology, Germany - Inanidrilus... | ecosystem: Host-associated > Annelida > Digestive system >...
CATAAATAATAATAAATATATATTTTATTAATAACTGAATACATAATACCTGTAGCAAATTTAGTCTATCGTTATGTTACTTGGCAATAATACAGCAATGTCAATAACAGCCGACAGAATTTTCACCATCTAAAACAAAAAGCACAGTATTGAAAGTATTCAACAACAAAGGCAAAAGTTCACACCGAGCTGATATGGTGAAGGAACGTTTTCTTGTTATGATGCTAAATTCATTCTGAAAATCCTCCTTTGTTGGCACTAACACCTGCACACAATTTCAGCAAATTACATCTCTGCCCAACAAAACCAGCAAAGCAAAGCAAAGCTAAGCAAACAAGAGTGGTAAGTATTAAACATCAACCACTTGTGAATGTTCATCGACAGCATGCAAAACGTGTATATGATTAGAAAATTCAGTCAAGAAATTTAAGGAGGTATATATAGTTAACTAGCAGTTTTGAGCCCATCGGCATTGGCATAATCTGAGCTAATAAATTTTGTGGCATGTTTGGGTATTGCCCGTTAGAAACACCCCAAAATGGCATGTCTAGGTACTGTTATTGATAATACATGTATTCTTCAGTACTCCGAAGAAATCTAAGCTAAGGTAACTAAACTACTTACTTAAACTAATTAGAACTCCGACCCCACGTCCATGACCATTCTTGGGGCCAAATCTGGTTAAGATCCACTGAAAAATGTGGCCGTGCCAAAAAAAAGAAGACAGACACGGGGAGATTAAGTTACATAAGATTATAACATGCAGTCTAAACATCCGTCGACAACATGGCATGAGAGTGCATTCTTCATTCTATTACACTGCCACCTCCATTTAGCAGCTATTTTCCAGGTATACCTGGTTAGCCAATCCCTTTTTAATATTCTTCTGTTCACCTGGATGAAAACGTCTGAGGAAAAGAGGCATAATTTTCACACAGGCTGGACCAATCAACAGTGGCGAATCGCCAAAGAAAGTCTCGATTCTCCAAAAGCTAACTAACAGCGATAATGCTGTTATGTCAATGACAGAGACAATTCCTTGGTTTTCAACTTAGCCAAGGTGTTATGTACATAAATACTTCGACCAGGCTTCAAGAAAAACTTTTTTCAAAGTAATCAAAGAGAAAGTGTTAATACGAGAGAACTCTGACAATGAGTGGAAACTTCAGAAGAGACAAGTGAGATGCTCATAAACACAGTCTGATTAAGTCTGGCAACCATTCAACTCGGCAAATAAACAAAACTAATGGATGGTTGCAGTGTTCTCTCACAATATATGACAAAATGTGACATAATATAAGTCTGAAATAAAGCTGACAAGATGAGCACATACCCTCATTCCATTGAGTGAAAGGATGTTGATGATCTTGTATCCAGAGGCCACGGGCGCCGTGTACAGTAATACATCGTTAAACTGTTCACACGATTCCGTTCAACATTTAGTAAATAATTAAAGCAACACTACACTGAAAAAAAAACAATTAAAGTAACAAAAAACTATAATGACCTCAAGCAGTACTTCAAAATCACCACTGAACAACAACAACTATTTAACAGCCTTTAATCCAGGACGACGTGGGTAAACCATCACCAAAAATTATGTTGTAGAAACACCCCGATGAATGCTGGCATCAAGTCCCAGGCGAGCACAAGCTGGCGGCATGGACATCGCAAGACCGGGCCCTGCACTGAGTGGCAAATCGTAGTTGAGCTAGGTTTAACGTCCCACCAAACACATTATAGGTCATATCTGGGACGGGTTTTATGGGTCAAAAGACCCAACCAACAGTGTCAAAGCACTGAAGAAAGAGAGGTCCTAAGGACTAGGCTTCAATCCCACTAGGTCCACCCCACTGTGCTGACAATAACACGACATATATGCAGTATGAAAAACAAAAGCACAAAATACACACAGATAAACACAAATAAATCTAGGCTATGCACCGTGAAATGCGCCCAGTGTAACAAAACCCAATCCAGAGAACTGTTCATCTAAGTGTGCTTATGATTGTGCACAACTGTCGTATACAGAACAGTTATGATAATCTCCCCTATTACTTCCAGACAAACACCATAGTTCAGATGTTGTCTATCAGAGGAGAGGGAAGGAGTGGCCAATCAGGGCCTGGAATGATGCCAGGACCTGAAATTCGGATAATATTTTGGTGCTGTTTCAAGTGACTAAGGCAAATAGATGCATTCACACTGAATGTCACCAAACCAACCAGTCACTGTAAACAATGGAAGAAACTCAAAGAAATGATCCCAATTAGTGGCCTGGCCTCAATTCAGCTAAGTTCGAAAATCTGATGTCCATGCGTTCTTATAGCTGACGACCATCACGAACACGCCTGATCATGTGGTGGGCTCTGCAGAAGCGAAACATCTTCAATTCTTGGCTGAAAAGAGTTCAGTGACAGGTCTGTGACTGCAGATTATAGTCAGGAGCCCATTCCAGCTGACTGGTCCCTTGACAGTGAAACTGTGTCGGCCGAATATCATGGTATAAGTTCGTGGTTCAACAATGTCACCATGAACTGCAGAACGGAGATGACAAGGGCCTGGATCGTCAGTCACTGGAGTGAATATTTCACTTTGTGAACATTTCACATAGATATACTCATCTGTTCTTCATCTACCACTGACAGAAATGGACACTGCTTCTCAGTACTGCCCACAGCCGCCGCACCAGCCAGCAAAGTTGAAGCCGTCGTACGATCCCCAACAAACATGGCCGCCGCCGATATTGCGGCTGTTGACTTCAACAAAATGACGCCACTCAACTGGCCTGCTGCTTGTGGCCGTATTCGTTGGGGAAGATCTGCTAGCCAATCGACGGCTTCAAATGCTTCTACTGTTGTGATTGGACGTAAGCAGTCTAGAGAATATTTAACAGAAGTAAATGGTACTGCCTTATTTTTCCATGATCACTACAAGTCTACTGGTGTTCACACCAGACTGCATGCCATTCCAGATGCCAAATATTTTCACTAAAACTGTGTGACAGAAATCCTGCATTAATGCACCGAGAGCACACAGTCAGCAATACAACATAAATGAAAGAAGAAATACCAAGAAAAACATCCGAGGCTGCATTTCCTTGCGTGAGAGTTTGTTCAATTCACCAGCTTTGATTAGAACCTACAAAATAATACACATGGTGCAAAGCTCGCAATGTGACAAGCCGAATACAGAGAATCATACTTTTAGGTGTACAGATAAAGAACATGCTAGTAAAAATGACACAACATATTTAGTGTGCTCTAACACAGAAAAAAACACAAGAAATAGATGAATAAACCTACTACTTGGCGTCAGCTGACAATCTGCGTGTTTACAAATTATATATAGCTACTTATTTATTTATCAAAATACAATGAATCACGACTAAATTTTAGAACACATGAGAAGAAACATTTGCTTACTCGACCCGGTTTGATGACCTCAAACTGGCCAATCAGAGAGTTCTGAATGTCTTGTAACTGCTTCATATTCTCCTGTACGTATGCAAAAAAAACGTCAATACATAAACACACGATCTCACGTAAAATTCTGTTAATAACACATACAAACTGCCAACACATCAACTAATGTAGCTCCCAAATGAAAGCATTGAACAGTTGGTTAAAGCCATCAAGCATTCTAAATGCACACATAATCTGGTTACCACATGCAGTTCTAATTTCAGATGCCATTATTTAAGAAAACAAAAACAGAGGACAGATAATCAGCATAGAAATGGTTATTTCACAAGCAACATGATGACGGGTTGTACAGACCGCAGTCTTTCCAACCATAGAAGGCTTACATGTGGCTAAAGTAACTACCCTTTCACCCTCACAGATGCAACCACTTTGTCATTTTATCACAGGCATTCAGAATGTTCGCTAGCGTTTCCAGTGAAAAACTGGAGCATTTCATGGCAATAAAGTTTTATCGCCCACACACATTTGCTGACGACAACTGGCACATTCAGATAAGGCAGAACACATTACGTTTCACCTTAGCAGTGTTTCATCTACACCATCTCTGTACTTCTAATTTCCTGTTACGTTTTTCATACTTAAATCAATATCATAAACCACAAATATTTTCCTTACTTATTTTCTTACAAACACAGTTACGCTAGTTACTCACCATGTTTTTGATACTCTGGTTCGCATGCTCCGCCACTTTGCTTACTACATGCAAAGCTTCTGCAAAAGCACAACGGAAACTTGAAACTAACCACACAAACTGTAACAAATAAATAAAAACAATTTAAAACAATTAACCAAAAATGCATCAACTTCAAAATTTTTGAACGTTGTTTTTTGTGACCTACCATGCACTGTCAAACTACTGGCACTATAAAAAACACGTATTTAATTGACACGATATCAATTTAAAAGCGTGCAGCACCATTCACAGCCAAAACCTCCAAAGTTGCCAGTTATTATCCATTCTGATTGCTACAATCAATGTGAGATGGTAGGACTTTAGGTCGTGCAGAAATATCTTCAACCATGCAATCCAACAACATTCTGGTTCTCTTTTGATCTTCTGGTGGGCATGCAGTTAAAATCTTCCGACATACAGAGTGGGTAAACAATAAATTACAGCAATAACTTCCAAAATGCAGTCAAGAAAAAATAACAAGATAATTTTCACTGGTTGCTGTCGGTGCTTTAAGCTGTCATTAGCACCTCGATAACTGACATTGTTGGTTCGGCAACGGGAAGAGTATTCAGCCTGCAGAAATCTACTTCAGTGATCCACAAGGTTCATTTTTATAAGGCTCAGCTCCAACCTAAAGTGCTACTCTCGAAAGATAGTTAAACAAAACTTACGAAAACAAGCAATTGTCAAGTTTACAACTACGGCCTTTACAATGGCATAAAAAGTATTCATGTTGATATCAATGAATGCAAACAGCATGCCAAATGGTACCTCGAGTGTTTTCATAATCTGGGGAGTCTGCAATCAACTGCTTCTGATAATCTACAAAAATAACTAGAATGTCAAGCATACTTACCGGTACTGTAATACATACATACAGGCATTTGTAATGCATGCAATGGTCGAGCCACAGGCCTGAATATGAGGTGCGGGGAGTCACAAAGTGTCTAAGAAATAGTAATATGTTAACAGCCAGTAAACACACAGCTGGTGGTACCAAGAACACTAACATCTACGTTCGGTCCTCGAGCATTTTCTACATCTGGTCCAGCTGCTTGGAATACCTTGTCGTCTGAGCTACACAACTCGTCCATCTCACTTGACTGTTTTAGGCATTTACTGAAAATGTACTTGTATAAGTGTTAGGTTTGGTTTCTGTGTCGCCGTGGGCGCCTTTGTGACGATTTATTGTCAACTGTGCATTTTTGAAATGTCGGTTTATTACTATTATTATTATTATTATTTTCAGACAAGATTCAAAGAGGTCCGCTGTGAAGAAAATGGATGGATAATGGCAAGTTATTCCAAACTGATAGTTCAGAATATGATATGGGCAATTGGACATACATCAACAACTGCAAAACCACTATGCAATCGTGGCAAAAATTCAGTGAAATACGTGCCAATAAAACTGCTTGTTCTGTAGAGGTAAAACTGGCAGCATCAACATGTAATTATAAAACTAATCACGAAGTACATCAACTACACAAAGACATGTATGTTTGACAGCCATTCTCCAGGTAAGTCTGGATTAGCTGGTTAACCCCTTCATTCTTCTCACCCTTGTTCTGATTCCCAGCATCCTCTCAGATCAAACCCAAACTGTCGATATCCACCTTAACATCACCAGCACACGGTGCATTTCCCAGATGCACTTCCTCCCCTCTCCCTATCCCTTCCCCCCAAACTAGCTCCATCTATCCCCATCATTGTACGATGTTTGATACAATCTGTATCATCTCTAAGTTCAATATCAGTAAACCATTTGAATCTACCTTCCCTAATCACAGTGCTCAATTAATCCAATATCAAGTTTCACACCTACAAAAAATACAACTAAATTAACTAAAAAAATCTAATAAGAAATAACTACCGGTAACACATTCTATTATTCAGTATCATTATTTTGATAAATGCAAATGGACGATGCTTATTGTGTGAACATAAGCAGACCTTGCAACAGAAGTCGGTACTGCGGTATCCGCTGAACTGGTTTTAGCATGTAATGCTTGAGAGCAAGCTTCGCACAACGAGAACTATTCTGAGAAAGACACAAATAACAAAACGGGTTTAAACAAACAACCGAGCTGACTGCAATTTGAATCGAGAACAATATCAACAATATAAGAATGATACAATTTCCTCAAAATGGCACAATTAATCAATATCGTCATACATTATAACATCAATCAAAATAAACTGATGTAAAATGACCAAAAATTCAACTGGCACCACTGTTGTTACAGTCTGCAGCAAGCAAATGTACTAGAAATGCTATAAACAATGATAATGACAGTGACGATTGAGGCAATTAGACTGGAATGCAAGTAACAGCTGTGTCACTATGCCAAAGTCATCTGGTGCCAAGTTGATTTCACATGATTTCAGTCATCGGAACACTGGGTGACTTTATCTATCCACTTAAACCACAGTTGGCTCTGTGGCGCATAGCAAGATTATGTCGCGCTACGATTCTGTACATATCAACAGATTCCGCATTGGTCATTCTCGATTAACTCACTCACACATTTTGTGTGGTGATGATCCACCTACTTGTCAATTGTGTGGACTTCCTGTTTCCGTCAGACACATCTTGGTCGAATGTGTCGGCTTGCGGGTCATTCGTACAAAATATTTTACAGTCTCTTCTGTTGCGGAGCTGTTTCAAAGTGTCGACAATAGTATTATTATTAATTTTATCAAAGAAGCCCATTTTTATCACCAACTGTAATGTTTGTTATTGCAATTTTATATTAGCTCTATAGCCTTGGTTTTACACTTCAATTTTATTTTTTTTAATTATCATTTGATTTTACTGTCATCGATTTACTCTATTCACTCTCTACCTCTTCATGGCACTGAATAGCCAATAATGTGCTGATGTGCCATTAAGAAACTACTCACTCACTTAAACCAAGTTTTAAGCACGGTTTTAGACAAATGTTTATTCGAAAACATAATTAGTATAAAAAAAAGTAAAGAGACAAAGCATACTGCATTAACTTCAGTCTAAAACCACGCTTAAGAGTATGAACTTTTGTTCAGTCTTAGAATTGGTTTTAAATCAAAGTTAATACTAAACTTGGGTTTTAGACCAAAGTAAACCTGAACAATCCAGTTTAAACTGAACGTGCGCAATGCATTTAGATAGGCATCTGTGCTTAAATTCCAGTCTTTTAGTTCGGTCTAAAACCGAACTCACTTTAGTTTGCGCTTGCATGATGGTTTTAAACTCGGTATAAAACTCAGCTTTAAACTAAGTCTTGAGCTACGGTCTAAAACCGAATTTTCGGGTCCAGTTTAGACTCTGGTCTAAAACTAAAGTCTAAAACTTAGTTTAAGTGGAAAGACAGTCACACATTATGTCGACGGTTGTGTTTGGCTGGCAATGTATGACTTCCTATTAGTGTTCTAAAGTGCCATTAAGTCTAAGCCGGGAAACAGAGTGGTGCTATTCTCAAATGAAAAAATAAAGGAGAAGGAAATAAGAAAGGAAAGCAAGTTAGAAGAAGCAAAAGGAAGCAAGTGATAATGTAAACAACACAAATAATATATGCAGCACCAAAATCTACTATGTCTTCTAGCAAACATTAGGTCCTGGCACCCGCACAGGGTTACTAACGATGAGTCATACTGATACAGAACAACTTTTTGTCAAAGGATATGTAAACAGCAATAAAAATAGCATCACATTTGATTTACAATATTTGCTATCGTGAAACCAATAGTATCAGTTAACAGACCACGTCACACGGTTTACAACAAAAGTAATTAGTTCAGCTGTACTTATGGCACATGAAGATATTTTTAAAATCTCCCAATAACAATAAAAAATCCGTTAGTGATCTAATGAAATTATGTGATATTTAACAACTATCATTAAAATTTATAATTATAATATATAATTTGTACCTCAAAGTTGGTGACAATCTTATCGAAGTCTGGGTTTTTATGGCGCGTTTCATCGAGCAGTGAAACCATCGACTCAAAATCTTGAATATAACTGGTGTACATCTTCAGAAAAGGGCCTTTCTTCACAAAAATGTCAGCCAATCGTGGGTCAGATTCCCTGCGAAATATAAGCACATGTGAACTGATGGTACCAGCATTAACTATTTAATAAACCAATTCTTACAATTCTAATTATTTTACAACATCACCTGACAGCAGGCTATTAGCATGTTGTGTTATACTGTACTGCACGTTTGTTACTGGGTAGCTGCTTCTGTAAGCTTTGTCTGCTGTTTTATCATTATTACAATTAGTAGCAAATATACTTAATGAAACTGTCGATTGCTGAAGTTAGTATTTTTTTACATTTAACGCCCTTCCTTAAATGCAACCAAGAGCTTCGGACCACTGTATACTCTTAGCAGAAAAGAAAATTTTGGCAATAAACTATTAACTCTGAAGAAATTTACAGAACACTGGAGCTGGCATTACCAGCTATCGAGCCGCCCTTTTAAATCCGCCAACAGCTCTTCATTGAGGCACTGCAGCTGCGGCAAATAGCGGATAATCTGATCGAGTACTGCACCCGGAATGACAGGATGACCCAGCATCTTACTCGCTTCGTCAACTTTGCCACGAAATTCCTGCAGGTGCAACGTGCAAGCAACAATGTTATAAAAACCAGTAATGTGCAATGCAATATCAAATAATACTTAGCAACTAAATCATTACTGACAAAAAACAATTGTCAGTTGTGGTGCTGACACGGTCACTTGTCCGTTGGACACAAGTTAGACAGTTATCCATTAAAGTGGACTTTTATGGACTGGATGCGACTGCAGACACCTGTTGTTATTATTATGTCCAATCAGTCGACATTAACCAATATCCTGGCCATTTGTCCACCAAATTATGCATTTTAGAGAACTACAGAATAGTAAGTATTAGTGCTGTGTATGATTTCAAGTTCGAGATCGTATTTTTGCTCAAGTTGTAGTTGAAGTTCAGCAGGGTTTAACATCCCACCAAACACATTATAGGTCATATCGGGGACGGGTTTTATGAGTCGAAAGATCCAATCAACAGTGTCAAAGCACTGAAGAAAGAGAGGTCCTGAGGACCAGGCTTCAATCCCACTAGGTCCACCCCACTGTGCTGACAATAACACAACATATATGCAGTATGATAAACAAAACGCAAAATGCACACAGATAAACACACATAAATCTAGGCTATGCATAGTGAAATGCACCCAGTGTGACAAAACCCAATCCAAAATCATGTCACCATCAAAATCGTGATTTTGCTTACCCAAACTTTCAATATGATAACAATGCTTTGTTATATTGAAATCAACAGACAATTTTTTGTTGATGCTAGACTTAGAACAGATCTTGGTCCACTGTAGAGTGAATCGGTACCGGTCTATTTTTCTAGATCGGCACTGGTCGAACTGTACCAGTAATTAGTGTTTGCAGCATGTCTCCTTTGACATTGGCTCATTGTTATCAACATAGATGGTTGCTGTACATGCTGAGTTTAATCAATACCTAATTAACCAGTGCTGATGCCATCATTCACACTACTGCGGGATTGGATTACCAGCTAATTACCACCATCAGCGGCAGGAAACCTTGCACATTTCATTGCTATTTGCCACTACTGGACCAGGTACTGAATCGGTCTGGTCCAGTTTTTTTGTGGATCGTTCTAACTCTAGTTGATGCAGATGCAACGATTATGAAATTTAAAACTGACATCCTCATTGTAAACATCAAACAGGAAGTGGAAATCACATAGGACGGGTTGTAAACTATAAGTAAGCAACAGGTTATGCTAGACAGCTCACGTAACAACATTTAATCGCTCTTGAAAAACACTGAAACTTCATTTCAAATATATGCATTACTAACCTTTAATAGACACTGCAGATAGTTACCTTCCTTAATAGCGCTGCATCACTCAGAGAAACCGTGCTGTTACTGTCAGATGAAATAAAGTTCTTTTACTCACCGGTAAAAGTCAGTTGTCTGGTCAGTTAAATACTCTATGCGTCTGCCGTGTTTTGGCCTACTTGTTATTTGTTTTATAATCTGAATGTTACTTTCGGATAGTTTTCATTATGATTGGCTAGTACTTATATGTTTCACATTTTTGGTTGGTTATTTGAATGTTCTGTGGCAAATACATTGATTGTATAACATGTAATGGCGAGTTTAATAACGTGTCAGTGTTCGACGTGCCCCCTCCCCATTAGACCTGTGCCCAGAAATTGAATCAAATCAAACCGAATCGTTGAATAATTTTCATGAAAAATCGTTAAAATATTGATCGTAGCGTGAAAATCCAGAATCATAACAGTACTGGTACTAATGGCTAAAACATCCTTGAGGCCAAAAATACAACAAGTGGCTCTGCTATCGCAGAGGGACCGCGCGACGTGCTTGTCAGTAGAAATTCTGCAACTACAAAATATCGCTATCGTGTGGCATTATTTGCGTGATCCTACGTTTAGCCGTTGTTACACAATA
>Ga0209782_1002271_pt1 | contig 10638 bp, 10 predicted proteins | sample WorMetmaBAHAMAS1_FD_187390 | JGI IMG/M metagenome (GOLD analysis project Ga0209782, IMG submission 187390) | Marine gutless worms symbiont microbial communities from Max Planck institute for Marine Microbiology, Germany - Inanidrilus... | ecosystem: Host-associated > Annelida > Digestive system...
ATGTCGGCGTCGTCTTCCATCGTCCGGCGCTGTTGCGGCTGTTTCAGCGAGTTCGGCGCCGTTTACAAATTTTCAGACTGAACTGAACTGAACTGAACCGTGCACGGATGACATCGTCTGGTAAAAGCTACAGAGGTAACAGCAGGCCTGGCGGGAAGCAATGGCAGCCTAGCCCCGGTTGGATGACTTAGTCGCCTGGGAAAAAAACTTTTATCCCCTGTTTATCGACTCTTTGTCATCCAACTTTCCCTGTGCTGTTGAGATGAATTGCCTTTCGTCGTTTTGGGGTAACTGAACAGACCTAGCCCAGGTATGTTGGCTGTGTAAGCTTTATCAAAATTACAGTTGTACTTGTATGGCTAGAACGGACCAATTTTTAGCCCACGCCAACGTATTTTTGGTTTTAAGCGTTATTCAATTCATCCTAAATAACGATTAATAATCATACTCTCATGTACTAAAACCAAACGAACAAATGTGAACTTAATAAGAGCAATAAAATATTATGGAAAACGAAGAATTTGTTGTTTACCCTGTGACGGTTTACCTATTTAGTATTTACGTCAGCGAGCATAGCAAAACTATCGGACCTCAAGGTTTCACTGAGTGACACTTTCCCGGTTAATACTAGAAATTGCCTGCCAGCTGATTAGGTTACTAATACGTTACTTGTTTTATTTTAAAATGATATGAATTGTTTATCGCATAAAATGAAAAATTTTACTTTGGTCACTCATAACAAAGTTCTCTAAAGCTTGCGGTCAATTAGCTTGGCTATCAATGCCCTCATGCTGCGCTGTGCTCTGTTGATATGATAATGGCCCATTTAATCACAGAACCGAACCACTTCGTTCTGTGCACAAAGATGCCATCATACATACTATTTCTCTTGTACTAACTTCCAAGACTTGACATCGTTGGACCAAGTAGACCAACACCTATCTACGAGACTTACTGTAACAGCAAACGCTCTACGGTACCACATCACTCAATATCCACAGTAACTGTCTACTCTACGTTCTGCAGTCGTCTTAACTCTTTCAGCGCTGTTTTCCTTGACTCTCTTGTCGTTAATCGTTCATCATCAGAGAATTCATGGATCATCCACGAAGACCGTTGTAGCGTAATCATTTCATTTTTTTCACTGCCTCTTTTTATCTGCACTTACTAATTGCCCAGCCAAGTTGTCATAGCTTTAATGCCTAATTTCCAAGAAAAGAAAATTATGTACATGCATGTCGCACAGTTATCGGCACTCTAGCTGCACGTTTTGCAAACCAGTCATTTTTTCAGGGGAACAAAAATTCAGGAAGGATGGCGCCAGTGAACATTTTGTAGCTAAAACAGGACATTTGAAAAATTTGCTCTTTCTAGCCAATTCTTGGCTAATACCGAGAGCAACCCAAGAGAAATACAGTACAGAAAACATAATGACATATATATAACAAAACAAAAGCAATCTCGCACAAATTTAGGTTTAGTCACATCCAGCTTGTAAACAGGAAGACAGAGGAAGTACATAAGAAAAGAAAAACAAGCAACAGAACATCAGCAGTACTGAAATTAACAAATGTTTTATTTTTATGTCACCTTCAAATCGTGGATTAAAGGTCAAGGTTAGGGTCTCAGCTCGAAACACAATCGGGTAGTTTTCTACTTGCAGACAGCAATTCATTAATGAAAATTGGCTCTTCAGTCTGCACAGCTAAACTTGTACCTACATGAATGTGTGCAAATGTTAGGCAAGCAAAGCAATACCCATTAAACTACCTTTCAGTTAGTGAAAAATGCCACACACTACAATTTGACATGCACAATATTTAATTCACAGTACATACATACTGCAAAAACTGCAGTTTATAAAAGCTTAGAACAATACAACAAAATGAATGCTGTTAAGAAGCTACACATTCAACTCCTCTATCGTCACCGACTAATTCGACCATTAAAAAAACTGTACCAGTACGATTTTAATATCAGCAGAGAAGTCTAAGAAAACATCTCGACATGTGTGACAACCGTACTTTTACTTTTGCAAGACGAAACAAGTTCACCAGACCTACTCCAGTTCAGGCCACATTTTTCCAACAGCTAAGAAATCTATCAACTGTAATGAAGAACAGCATGACAACGAGTTTCACAGTTACACAGATCACAACACGCAATCCGGTTCCGAAGCCAAAACGAACGTCAGTCGAGAGCAAATGCAACAGTCACATCACTCATCACCGCTGTCACTATGGTTTACGTCATCTATACATAGCCTTAACGGCTCTTAGGAGTAGAACATTTCCATGTCCGCACGTCTCTTCAGTACGGACGTGTACGGTAGTTGGCAATACCTCCACGCGACGAAGCGGCAGCTTTCCCGTATCCACTCGGATTAGCAGCTTCAGCACCCCATCCTCCAGCTAAAACATCAGTCATACGCATCTTATTGCAATATTTACTGGCTGAGTACCCGCAAAAACTTACAAATTCTGTCATGTTCAAAACAATGAAACAGTTTATTTTTGCGATAGTACTATGAATTTACTCGAAAATTAGATCCAGTTGACACTGGGTCCTGGCATCTGCCTTGCGCTGATAAACCATTTCGCTATGTAATCAGTCGCCGAGTTAAGCACATCCAGGATAATCCCTTTGTCGACAGGTACAATGAATAACCGCACCTTAGATTTGAGCCTTGCGACCGACTATGTGCACATTATAAATGCTAACAATGAAAAGCTGAGTGAAAATGAACACAGCCACATGACGAAAAACTTTGTTAAGTTTGCACGTGTTTCCCAACTTGTCACAATACTGGAATACACTCCTCTACCAGATAACACTGACAGCAGCAATTGCTAAACATCAACAAAAAATGGAATTAAATAGACGAGATGTGACAAAATGTCACAGACATGAAGAGACGAAATATAAGTTTGGGTCTGTCTTCGGATAATGCACAGCTTGTGACGAGGCTTACAGCTAACTCAGATTTGCCAGTTAGCCTGGAAAATAATTATGTCTGAACAATAGGTGTATTCATAATGGAATGCACCAAACCAGCTGCTTGTGATTGATCACCATTACAGAACAGCTGACCTAAACAGTGTCATCTAGTCTACAATGCCAGGCATCTTTAAAATACACCATACTTCAACAAAGCTATTAAAAATGCTTAGTCTGCTTGGGTGGCTGTCTGTCCCATTTTACACAAAACATGTCATCTTTGAGACGATGTTCCAGCCATCTTTCGGCTAGTACTAAATAAATAAAACCAAATGCAACAAAAGCAACACATTACAATTAAATGACCTAGGCTAACCCAAATGAAACAGGAAAAAAAGAAAACTAGAGCCAGCCACCATGCAAATTTATTAACTGTACACATGTGTGTGTGTGCATCAACTCTCTGTCTACTGCATGGAACGGGGCTAATCTTCTGGATTCAGGCCTGGCCTAGTCAATTCAAGACACACTGGTGGTAGCAGAGATATTGCTAAGCGGTGAAAACTAGCCAAACTTACAGTATGCACCGTAACCCGCTCCATCAGCACCAGACTGACCATACGACTCATACTGGTACGCATCGCTACACAGTCAAATAACATGCAGTTAGAAAATTAGAAACCTAAGCAGTCATATCAACATGCATACCCCCGCCAGTAGCACATTTGTTAACTGCTTGACCTTAATGATGCATGACGTTAGACCAGCAGGTAATTCAATTGCCTCCGTCCATCTATTTCATCAAATTTTGCTGTCGATAGCTCAAGCTGTTTTTCCTTGGAGACAGACGCGTACACACTTAAATGCACAAAGCCACAGATCACCCTAGCTACTCATCAGCTATTGCCGTCGTGGGTAATTGTACTTGCAGAGCACAATGGTTAACACCAGGATGCCTGGCAACCAATTCTAAGGTCCCAGAGTCAAATCCACCTGATTGCATTTGTTACTGACAATGTTAGTACGGGAGGTAATGTGATCGCTTCCATCCGTTTCCACTTGAACCGAGTGACCTTTGACGTTTTGCATGTGTATCGGTCACGATGACGACTTCATGGGATTAAACTCCAGAGGTCAAGGTTAGGGTCACTTAGTTCGAAAAGCTATTGGTGGGACATCTACTGCTGTATGCACTTCATCATCTCTGCCAAGAGATGCTAACATAAATACCAGCTTTCTGGCAGAATGGCAACAGCAGGCATAAATGGCAGCAGAGTATACCAGGGATCTGCAGGCAATTAACACAGCTTTAGCCGTACGACTGCAAGCAATTTTGCAGTGGCCATGCATTCAAAAATATATCACATAATCTCTCTGATCGCTACGTAGCTATAAACGCACTACAAAGATTATTGAGAGCATTACTATTATTAGCATACATGTCACTATTAAAATGCTTAAAACAAAATTTTATGTGCAATAAAAAATGTACATAACCACATTCTGACAACAAGCAGCAAAGTACACAGTGTGAAGTATTCTCTATAGTTGAAAATAGGCAATATATCAACTACATGCCTGAAAGTCTGTGAAATTTCTGTCTCCGACTACTGTGGAGATTGTCTGTCTGGCAACATAAATAATGTGGTGAACATTCTAGCTTTGGTGCTAATAGTACAAACACAGCATTAATTAAAGGGAGATGGCAGTAACATTTTACTGCAGTAAACCAACCTTCCTTCGCCAGCGGCTGTACCGTAACCAGCGGCTGCATTTGGATCATCGTAACCAGTCACGCCGGCGTCTCCATAACCCGCACCATAACCACTCACGTCACCACCACCCTGCAATAATAATTCCGTCGGCAAGCTGTAAACAAGAAGCATTTGAAAAATGTTGGGCCCATTCGCCACTGCGAGCCGCCGCACGCCCATTCACCAGGTGTCGCTACTGTCGCACGCCACCTGCGCATCTATGTCCACGACGACGCCAATGACAACGCGTGACAGAAGGGACCGCTATGGCCCCATAGAATGGGCCCAATTAGTGACCAGCTTGGCCTGGTGGCAACAATGAACACCCTCCACATCAAGACTTACGCAACCATTTGCAGACTTGTCTTGCATGAACAGCCACCCAGCCCTACTCAGCCACCTATCCCAACAGGATGGGAGCTAAACTGCAGCCACACGAGGTAATCTCAGGTCTGACATCGCAGTGATCATGAAGGCACAAGGTTGGTCGGTTAGAGCTTAACGGCGCTTTCAACACAATTTACGTCATATCGCGCCTTTAAGGTAATGACTATATTGTAACATCATGCAGCACAGACATGCCAGCATATCACTAATGTGTACGACACAACGTCCTCCCAAAAAACTCAACAGAAGAAATCAGAACATGTTATTTTACGGGACATATATGCTTCTCGCTGACAACTGGACATCATCTGCTCTTGATTCAACAACTCTCTCCAGCAATCCTCACCGTGATTTGCTGACAACAGTACCCCGTCTATGTGCATTATTAGCCTACTCACTATGATCACCAAATTTTACACATGTGTTCACTTTCATCAGCAAACAGGATTGTATTATCAATGCTTTAACCAGTAACAATTCAATCACACTGACAATTTTGTAAAGTGAAAACAAAATTACGATTGGAAACTTGCTGTCTGATTAATTACAACACAAAAATGTGTAAGATCGTTAAAATTTAATCCTACAGCAATATTACTGCATCTATTGCACGCACGAGGCAGTTTTGCTCTCAACAAACACAAGCCTGCTGTTAGCTGTGGCCTACTTACTACACAGTAAAGAAAATGCTGATTGAGCAACAGGAAGCATTTGAAAAATGTTGGGCCCATTCGCTACTGCGAGCCGCCGTTACATTGCCGGTCACCAGGTGTCGTTAGTCGCACGCCAGCTATAGCTATAGCGCAGGCGGCGTGCGATGTCCACGACGACAACAACGACAACGCGTGACAGAGGGGACCGCCATGGCCCCATGGAATGGGCCCAATGATCAGATATTTTATAAAGAGACAAGTCAAGGATAAACTGCTCCGTACGTAATCGTAGCCTTCATTGCCGTACTGCTGACTTCCGCCCATGCCTCCACCGCCTGCACCGCCACGGCCACGAGCTGCTGGTGCACCCCCGCGGGCGGCACCACGTGCCCCCGCCCGACCACCCATCTGACCTCGACCGCCGCGGCCACCGGCGCCTCCACTGCAACGACGACACACGTTTCAATCACACGTCTGTATCCACGCAACAACAGCTCGTAACGGCGCTCTGCTCGTAACATAAATCTCACGTCACCCAGCCTTATCTAACCTAATCTCATCTGATATGATCTATCCCAACCTCACCTTAGTTCAAACGACCTCATTTTATCTGAACCGAGTGACTGTGAAGTTACTCAGTTCACAGTGGCTGCGACCAATCAGAACAGGCTTATTGGATGGCGACCTGTCTTCGCCATGTCACAAGGGTAATCACTGGATTCACTGTCAGGTTTTATGTGGGCTGCACGACTTATTGTGTTCTGACTTGTTGCAGATTCTACAACAGGCAACTAGCCATGAATCACACTCTCTGATATATCAACGTACTTGCTCAAAGAACCAAGTAACTGACATATGCATTCCTCCAGGAAATATGGCGTTCTTTATCTATTACATCACTGTGTTTCCTAACAGAAATTGGTCCCACTACTGCATGAAATATGGACAGTGGTTACTTAATTTAGTATTAACGACATCTCTTAGCATGCATTGTTACAAAAGAATTAGGGATGTTAATCGGGTCCCGGGACCCGGAAAAACTACCCGAACCCGGGTTTCAAACTACCCGAAAATTTCTAAGGGACAGTAAAATTTATTCGGGAGAAGAAACTGTGAAAAAGAATTTTTACAGGACCGATTCAAAACATAAACCGAAACATCAACAAGGTCAAGATGGCGGAGTGCTGCAATAAGTATGTAAAAAATTTGCCGTGTATATAACTCGACGTGAAGCGTTACTTTGTGCTGAATGCTGTTTACAAACCGGAAACGGGATATTATGTTGTCAACAATCTTTATTTTCTTTTCAACATGCATTTTATTACTTAAACAATGTTATTAAGAACACTTTACCATGATACACGCGTTAACAAAACTTACAAAAGCAGCAAATTCAAATATTTGCCATGAGACCATCATGAGACCCGTACATTAGCTTAGCCTACTCGCCGTAAGTGCGTCTGTTTCGGCCCTTTCGGGTCCCGGTCGGGACGGTTCGGGTCTCGGGATTCAAAGTACCCGGGTATTAACATCCCTAAAAAGAATGCAGACATAGTGATCGCACCTAGTTCAACTAATCACCGTCATTATTACCACAGAATTCATAACAGGAGCTTATCTCACCAACATGCAACGTATCAAGCATGGCTCTGCAGTACAGAAAATGTTCTCAAAAAGGAAATAATATTACACAATGGCACATTAAAAAGAAACTGCGCCCACAGAAACTCACCGCATTGGGGGTCGGCCGCCGCCGCCACCGCCCATCATCTGCGAGCCTCCGCCTCTTCCCATCATAGGACCGCCCCTCGGCATACCACGGCCGCCGCGACCTCTCATGCCGCCACGTGGACCACCTCGGCCCATCATCATCCCACCATTCTCCTGCTGCTGGTCCATGTCGTTCGGATCCTGGTGATTATTACAGCAACACTCGCTCATTACGAAATTTTCACACACTTCATACAAACTACTGCAAAAAGAAAAATTCTGCATAGCAGCTGTACCAGTAATATTCTATATTAGTACTAGACATGACAAAAAACTGAAATAATAACGTGCATGTCTACAACTGTTAAAAGGTACATTTCAGGGCTGCCAACTCTTTGAAGTCAAAAATAGAGAGATTCTGTGGTCCAAAAATAGCGAAAAATAGTATAAATTTTTACTACAATCAAATACATACAAACAACTATTTTGGCCCATGAGTGTGAAAACACTAAAATATAAATAAGTAAGCTAGAAAATGACACACTAAAAGCTGAGAATTAGAGAAAAATTACCAAGTATATTTAAATGTTTCACTGTAGCGCTGTGTTTTTAAATCATCATAGCTGCCGTACGCTATGTTGACGTCACAACGGCACAGATAACAGAATGTGAAAGTGACGCCTAACAAGGACTTCCTTATACACTTAAACTCATCTCTGTATTCATAATTCAGCTCGATACTTCTGTTCGTATTTAACACATTTTTTTGCCTTTTGTACAGTTACTGCTTACGCAATTTTTGTTTACTTTCAGACCACGAAGTGGGTATGATCAATGTGGCTATGATCAACACTGTGCCGAGTGCCAATAAAAATCGGCACTCGGCACGATTTTTGCAATTTCCCGCTCTGCGAAATGCAAATTTTGGGTCGACTCTTTAGTTCTATCTGTGCCGTTTTGCTGTAAAAATTTTGAATGTGCACAGAACTCGGAAGTTTTGTTAAAAATTTGTAGACACGTAAAATTGGCCTCAAATTCGGGAAGCTTCCGCGAAAATCAGGACAGCCGGCAGCCCTGACATTTTCCACAACATGTTTTGCTCAAATAAAAACATGTATCCGTAAGAATATACTTAACACTTATGTATCACTTTATGTCTGGTTCTGACATCTGGTATCGTACAAATAAATCAGAAATGGAGCATTAAAACTTAAATTCCTTTTACATTGTATATTTTAAACTCTATTATACATTTTGTCTATCACTAATTTAATGTACTACTCCTTTTTAGAAAAAAAAAACTATGTACAGCATTTTGTATTTTGATGTGTGATGCAAAGAGGTAGTGATAATCTATGCTCAATGCAAATACATGTACTAGTATGTGGAACTAGGCCATCACAGAGGACTGGCCAATTACATACTACAAGACAGTGAAGATGTTAGATGTTTCAATACTTCAATGCAGTGAAATTTTGAACCACACCGGTAGAAGAAACGGATGAATCAGCCTGAATGCCTGAAAAGCTCTTTGGTAGCATTCCAGTGGATGACCGACGGCTTCAATCCAGACATGCAGGTCATGGTTGAGATGTGCGTACTTTCCTCCCTGCTGCCGCAACTCTTCTTGCTGCAAGGTTGCATCAATGCAGTGATGATAAAATTGAGCAGCTGACATCAAAACTTACTACGAAACATTTAAAAACAGCCAATACCTCCACAATTACCGATGACAAGCTCTAAACAATAGCAATATACAGATGTAGTTTAACACAAGATAAAGATATTAATTTACAAGAAATCAGCCAGAATAAACTGCTGAACATCACCTAAGCAATTAGTGGCACAGAAATTCTATGGGCGAGATGTCATTCCTGTCACCCAACAACAAATCACTCGAGATAACTCCAAGCATTCACACAAACATGGGCTCACTGCATGGCATGATGTTTCAACCTGATCCTATCCACATGAAGTTTATAGCTTACATTCAACAAAACATGGAAAGTTGTTTCTGCAACATACACAGTTGGGTTTTTTCTCTACCTAACTGCTGTAGTTTCTCTCACCTTATTTTTGTCTTTCATCGAACCACGGCCGAGCACCGCAATGCGGCAGCCAGCCATCTCCTGAAGTCGCTTGACATTCTCGCCTCCCTGGCCGAGTATCTTTCCCACAAAATTCACCTACAACACAGTCTATCTGCTTCACATGCTGCACAACAATGCTGTCGACTAGCACCAAGTTTACTCACCGAACACGGAAGTTCTTGGCACCGTCTGCACACATTTAACATCGTCTTTACGTACCTGGTGTAACAATTGTACTCAAAATCTCCACTGCCAGTGCAGCCACTACCTCCCATTTAGTATCAATCACTCAGGCGAACCAGGGTTAGCTGACTTGCTACAGTAATCTATTTCCACCCCTGTACTAGTCTACAGGTGGCGTGTGGCACAGATTTTTAGAGGCCAGATGTTGTTCTTACCACCCAAACAGTGCCAAAAGCTCTCAACGATATACTGACCTTTTTAGCTAAAAGCTTGTGCAGTGAAAAATAGATATTACAGCAAGTCAGCAAGATGTTTACAGTTTTACACAGAATTTATGCAGAATTTAAAAGAAAAAATAACACTGCAAGGGTGACCACTCTCAGAGCATTATGAATACTGGACACCGCTGGTACCCTTAAGAATTTTCAATCATTCTATTGTAAGTGGCCTCTCCGCAAACCTTCATTGTTAGCCGATGGCTAATTCTCGTTTTGCCTCTTTGCAAATGAATTTATGACTTCAAATGTGCCGAGACAAGGTTCACAATAACACTCGTTTCAAAATTTGTATTCCAAGATGTAACTTCTCTGCCTGCTCTAAATTTTCTTGACTTCAGTGACATTGACGCTATTTTGCAACATTCCAAATATTTTGTTTATTTTTTTCATTTGGTGCTTTTTATGACTCCCATTGTAAGTGGTCACTCTTGATTTACATCTACAGCTAAAAACAATCACTTGTTTTTCATCAGTATATGTGTATGTTACCAGCTAAGACTAATATAACATAGGCAAGCAGTCAAGTTATCTATAAATGTTTAGGAATCTTTATATTATATGACTGTTATAATTTTTCACCGTTACAATTTATTTATATAATAATAAAGTTCCATAAATGTTAAAATAACTATCAACAGGCATTTAA
>Ga0209782_1002272_pt1 | contig 10634 bp, 8 predicted proteins | sample WorMetmaBAHAMAS1_FD_187390 | JGI IMG/M metagenome (GOLD analysis project Ga0209782, IMG submission 187390) | Marine gutless worms symbiont microbial communities from Max Planck institute for Marine Microbiology, Germany - Inanidrilus... | ecosystem: Host-associated > Annelida > Digestive system >...
CGCCAGGCCCGTGACGTGTAACCCCGTGATGCGGCCTGTTGTCAAATTAAAGAAGACAACGGTGCAATGATACATGACATAATCTGTCTCGGCACCCCTTGTGAGAGGGACTCGTCAAGTCCTGGCGCTCGACGTCGACTAGGACAGGATGCAACCTATACCATGCAGTATACGGGCATTAGGCTGTACAGATACTGCAGCGAAGCTGCTGCCGTAGCACCACTCCACCATAGCGCCCATTATCGATAAACAACGTCATCCACGAAACCGGAAATATAGGACGTGTTACAACGCCGCCGGACAGGGACTGAGCCATGGCCATAGGCAACATGCACAGAAAGTCGATGAAGTTTGGACGTGTGGTTTCTGAGATATGCGTGTGACAGACAGACAGACAGACAAGCTCATCACAATATCGGCCGTGCAGAGCGGTGAAGAGTGTGAGACCTTGCTGGTGACGACGACTGACCACGAGTGACCACCAAACTTGACCTCATTGCTCTCTATACTCCTCACCGACGATGACGTCATCGTCTGTAGCCTCGTGACGTCATCCCACACGAACGTGAACACGTGACCAGTATCTAGATCTTCAGCGGTCATGTCATACTGACCAGTGGTCACTTTGTGTAGAGTCAATGACATGTTCTACGCACACACACACACACACACAACATCAAATGCGTTGCGCTGTGTTGCGGATGTCACGCGTTTCTTGTTACGTAAGCGCATGTTAATATATGCGCCAAGTTGCGGTACTATGCGGTGCATTACGCCATGTTGCCGCGACTCGCTGGCGAACGAAGCATACTTCGCTGCGAGCGTCACGCAATTAACACCGCAACGCAACGCACCGTAGGCCGTGAAAAGCCAACTTACAACATAGGCCTACGCCTAATTGTAACAGTCTAGCTCATCAGTGGACTGCATCAGCCCATGCCTGGCGTAGGCCCACTACAGGCGCGGTTAGCGTTAGACGAATGACCTAGCCTATAATGACGTCATCTGGCTGCAGCCTGTATGCAGGTGCGCTAATTGCTGACAGTGACAGTGCCAGGTAGGCCTAGCGTAATGACCACTGAGTCCCATGGGAGGAACACAAAATGGATCATATCGGCGACGTCGCTATTCGCGGCCAATCGAGAGCTCATGGCTAGCTAGTACTGTGATTGCTGTGATTGTTACCTGTAGTGTATTGCGATGTGCAGTACTAAATGACTCACCTGGCTGGCTGTGTGGTTGAATGCAGCGATATAACACGAGGTTGAGACAGCTAGGTCAGCGCGTTCAGCCGTGTGCACTTTATCATCGTTATCACTGTCGCTAGAGACACATAAACTACAATATAATAATTAATCCTGAGAGATAGCCTATAACAACGAATGATATGTAAACAGTCGGGCTGCTGCTGTGGCTACGCTGCAGCTAGGCTCCGCCTCCATCAGGCAGGGGTTTGACGTTAGCCACGCCCACTGTCACAGTCGCTGATTTAACACGTCAATCACGTAGTCATCAGAGCGTCCACTTTCCCACGCCACGCTATCATAGCACGTTAATCATTAGGCCCGGCCGGCCGACTATTCAAGTCTTTGCGCACGTATGGCGGCATAAAGCAACGCTGCGATCTGTCCGTCTGTCTGTGTCTGTCTGTCTCATGCAGTAAGGCGATCACCCCCAATGGGGGTCGCGTCAAATAAAATTGGGTAGGTCATAGTCGGCGATTTTTGACTGGTATTTCGCAGTATCTCAGAAACAGCGCAAGGCAGGAACAATGCTGCAGTAAATCATGTCATATGTGCTATGTAGCAAACAGTGCAGTTTCCAGTGACCTTGACCTTATCCGACCAAATTCAAACACCCAATGTACGCCTATTCCTTGTGAACATATAGAAATGATGAATCGTATACTTTGCCCTGCAGGCACCTACCTTGATTGCGCAAAGACTCTTGAATACGAGTCGACGTCTCTTAGCGCCATTGTGTATAGGACAGGACGTAAACAATGCAATGAACGACATTGCAACTGCAGCGATATTGCTGCGGTAGTGTCACGCCACCATGAGGTCCATTATATGAAAAGTTCAAAACTTGACGCCATCCACGAAACCGGAAGTACAATTGTATCTCCGCCAGAAGATATACAGCTACAGAAAACATGCAGAAAATCTGGTGAATTGTGTGACGTATGCATGATTCCTGTATGATATATGCATGCGGACAGAGAGACAGAGAGACAGACAGACAGACAAACGTACACGCTGAGTAATGAAGGCGGAGCAAGTTGTCATGCAATCTCAGCACTCATCGCCAGTTATTATGCTGTCACTCACATGCAGTGTCTCCGTGTACCACTAGCCTGACGACGTCGTTGACGTTTAGACACCAGCTGCTACACGGTACGTGTACCGCTGAACAGCGTTCAACAGCCTATATAGTACATACAGGGTCACGGCTTGGCGGAGTCAAATTGACGCCATGTGTGATGACATTGTCTGAGCTGTCAGCATGTTGTTGAAATGGCTAGCTCTACACACGTCACTCAACTCGTCAACAATGTACAACGGTAACCCTGCAATGTCACTCGCCAACAATGAATTAACGGTGTGAATGGGTTCTTACAGTGTGACCGACCGTACGGCCTTCAACTCGGTTGTAGACGGCCAATATTGCGCTCCATACAATGATTGTGCCGCGTTCTGCACGGTATTGCAACGTACGACACCGTGCGTCTGCTTGCGGTGCAATACGCGGTGCAGTAAAGCTTAAATTCCATGGGACCGACACCGACACCGACACGGATGCGCCTAGCGTGTAATTTTGTAAACGTGTACACGATAGCTTATCGTGTACAGTACACGTTTACACGTGTGCACGCGTGCATCCCTAACGGACAACCTCGCGAGGATACACGCCGACTTCCGATCCTCGCACGGAAGTCGGCGAGGATGTCGGTGTTGGTGTCGGTCCCATTGAATTTAAGCTTAACGTAACGCACCGTGTTCTGTGTAAAAGAACCTTTCTAGCCTAACAGTAACGCCAAGGTAGGCTAGTGACTTATATATATTCATCTTTATTTCGCTAATTATAGCTCTAGCAGCATTATAAGTTAACAAGTAAAAAGCAACACGCAAATAAACAAACAAACAAACAAACAAAACACACACATCAGTAAGAATACACATGAACACGTAAACACCGACACATAATACATGTAGGCCTAGGCAACATTGCAGACTAATTCTAGCGAGGTGCGTGGCCTGCTTGCTGCATGACGTCATGGTTCGCCATACTGCAAAATTATGGTGACTTGTCTAAGTTTCTAATTCGTCCTGCAACAGTCTGTCTTGGCTCGATCATCTCATATCAGGCCAGCTCTCAATGTACGTGACAGATGTGTGCACGCACCACAGTGGCACGCACGCTATGAGTGCCAGACAATGTATTCGCCGTTGCACGTGACGTAAGCATGGTGCAATTTTCTGCGACATCCATGCGGCGTCACATCTTACTCGTACGGAAGTTGAACAAATAACTGCAAGCGAGCAGTGTTAAGGTTCGTTCACACCGGACACGTATACGTGCGTTGCGGTGTTGCGGCGCAGCGCCGCGCTATGATACACGCTATAGCCTTATATAAATTCCGCGACAGCAGTTTCTTGTAGCATTCTCGTGACATCCTCGCCGACATGCCCGACATCCTCGCAGTATGTCCGTAACAAGTCGGGCGTGTCCGTCGACTTCCCCGTCCAGCTTGCCACACACTTACCTGATTGGTCGGCCGGCGGTCTGCTGCGGTGTAGTGCTGCCCGTTTATTGTCCGTGTGTCGTGTCGTTCTCCAAAGTCCGTGCACGACACGTATACCGGTAGGCCTACGCACGACTTGCTGCGAACATCCGTGATCGAGGATGTCACAAGGATGCTATGCTACGTGGAAAACTGCTTCCGTAAAATTTAAGCTTATCGGATATTTGAATTCATCAAGTTGATTACTTTATTTTTACTTTACTTTGATTAAACTGAGTGTTTACACTGAAAATGTTGCGACTTGCGAATCGGAAAGCGTTGCGTTATGTTGCGTTGCGTCGCGTCGCGCGTCGCCGTGCTGCGCAGCGCGATAACACAGTGCACCGCACTGCACCGCACGGCGTCCGTTCTAGCGCAGAAGCTCCACGCAGAAAAAAAAAGCTGTCGCTATGATCGCTATACATTGTTTGAGATCATTAATCGTATTCGTTATCAACAGTCGACTCGTTATCAGTATCACATTATTATGCTGGTTATTTCTACTTACTTATTGCACTGTTCTTATCTATGGTTTGAGTTTTGTGGATATATGTTGTTGTTGTTTATATAATATAGTACGTTATTTTTCGCATTAAATACTATTAATTATGTGATTTTCGTAGTGTAACGTTTTAAACACACTACCCGTTTACCAAGGCAATTGGTGGTTTTTGCTGTTATTTGTTTTTTTTGCAGAGCGAATGGTTAGTGTAGTGACTCGTTGGTGACATACCTACGGCAGTGATCACTGCCCGTCAGTGTGTGGGTGTGGCCAGCCGTCATAATATCATGAGTGACGCGTCTAGAAAGTTTGCACCTGACCCTGGTCAGTAGCCCGTGACTTTACTGTGTTATAACTGACGATGTTTATGTTAGTCACTGTCGAGCAGTTACGTGATCAACCTGTCAGTGCTCACACAAGTTGTGTGACTTCTTATTCATTTTGTACAGTACAGACGCTTGATGTCAAGGTATTCTCATACTGCATATAAACGTTGTGCAGAGTGCAGATAGATACAATAAAACTCCACTGCATCAATCAACATGGATAAAAACATGACTGAAAGCAATAGCTAGACAGTGGCTAACAGTGACAGATTTAGAAGCCGATCAGTTTTTTTCTGCATTGTGACATGCAGTGAAAAGTTTTGTGGCTAAATATTGTGTCAGAATGTAAAGAAAAATGTGTATTAGCCTAAAACATGAGTTGTGGATGATACTTTCAATATTATTTATATTTATTGCAGTTACTTTGAAATGTATGATGGCTGTCATGTTGAGAAATGGCATGTAGTGAATATGCATACAGGATATGCTGAGGTGCCAGGAGGCAGTACGGCAGTGCGTCTGCCGTGGGGCGCGGTGAGGGAGCGCGTTGCATTTCCCGAGTCAATTCACGTCAACGTGAACAACAAGCCAGGAGCGTTTGTGCTACAGATGATATTTGCCGAGTTCACGGTGCTTGCTGAGAAGAAGATAGAACAAGCGCTCGACAGCCAGGTCTCATGTTGTACACAACTTTAACTGACATCTCAGAACCATTTGTTCATACCTTGCACTCTTAACCTGAGGTCAGTGGTGCCACTGTGTCCTTGTGTCTGGACTTTAAGGTGCTGTATAAATTCTATGTTGTTACGCAGCATTAGTCGGTAATAGTCCTAAGTGGCCTGTTCTTACAGGCTGTGTTTCAGGTTTGTTCACTCGGTTGGTCTGACTACTGGTAACGAACATTTATCGTGGAAAAATGGCTGAACTAATCAGCTGTTATTTCAGATGGTCAATAGGGTGGGCTCAAGGAATTGTGTATTAGATAGGTATGCACATTGGTGCCACCTGGCCAATATGGTTGAACGATTGTGTTTGCAGTGGCTATGAGTGGATCTGTCATCAGGATTGGCAGTGCGGCCTGTATCCAAATGAGTTTGGACAGTCTGTGTTGTCATTATTACTATTATAATGAGTGAGTCGTGTGTGATGGAGTTTGTTTACGTGTTGTTATTGTTGTGATGTCAGAACAAAGAGAAGCCGTTGTCTAAACTACTTCAACGCGGTGAAGATGTCGTCTTTGACCAGGTTTCACAGTCTCCGCAGCTACCTGTGTTTCATCTACTTACTTACTTACTGTCTTCATTTCATCTTCATTGTTTCAGTACTGATCAAAAGAGATTAGCGGGGAAAATTGTCCCTTCAATGACCTACTATTTGGTGGTGTGTGGGACGTTAAACGTTAATTCATTTACTACATTGTCTGGGAAGAACTTATGAAAATTAAGCCATTTAGTATCATTGTGTGGGACGTGGAGGTTTAACTCACCGGTGAAGTGTTGTTGTGTGCGGTGTGTTGCTAGCTGTTGAGCGTGCTAAACAGTACGTCGGAGCACAGTTTGCCGTCGGTGCTGCGCTGTCTGTTTGACTGGTACGACCGACAGAACCCAATGGACGAGGCGGGCAACTGTCTCTACCGCCGCGGCAACAAGATCCGAGGGTGAGTGAGCTAGAAGCTGATGATTGGTTTATGATTGTCACATTACACTCTGTCTACGTGTGTGTCATACCTTAGACAAGCTTCTCTCATATGCTGAGTGGCTCTTAGGCCGCATCGCCTGCACGCCATGTGTAGATGTGGTCTGTGTTGGGTACAGCTGTGAGTTATGCTGAACTGATCAGAATGCCGTCTGGGAGACAGACACGTGTGGGGCCCAAGGTACCGTATATAAACAGATGTCTTACACAAATGTTGAGATTATCTGGAATGCTGCCAACAATCACTCTGATTGGCTGCTGATGTCAGGATTTTCCATCTGGCTGTGTGGAAATGGGGCATTATTGCCGAGTGAAATTAGTTTGGAAACTTTATGCTTTCATTTCCATCAGTACTAGATCAAATATTAGCTTGTGAAATGCATTCATCTGCATTAACCAGTAGTTAACCTGCTGACGTCTGTGAATGCGCTGTTGCTTAACCCTTTTTCTTTCATTTTTTTGCACAAAAACATTTCCAGATATTTGGTGCATGTTTTTACTAGGCTGGATGCCTGTCAGATGAGACAGACATGAATGTGACACGAGTATGTACTGGTCAGTTGAACAGCAATGTCTCGCGGTGGTCTGACTGACTGTAGAGCAATGTCTCTCACTGACTGACTGTCAATGAAGAAAGTGTGTGAGACGGAGTCTTGTCACGGTCTATAGACCGTCACTGATGGTAGGTTTCTGGCAAAGACCTCTGTTACAGCAGCGGTTTGAGATAGTTTAACAACGCTCGCGGTTGAAACTAGTGATTTCACCGTGTTGTCCAACTTTACGTCATTCATTCTCTTGCAGGATGACTGGCGGAAATATTGACACCTGTCAACTCAGGTCTCCATGACGACAGACGGCTGCTGTAACCATGGAAACGTTGTTGTTGTTGTTGTTGACGGCAGTTCTGTGTTGACATTGTGTCTACCTGCCTAAACATCACCGTGTGTGTGTGTGTGTGTTTGTGACAGGGAGAAGGAATTCCTGTGTGAGAAACGTGATGTAAGTAGCCTGCTGCTATCAGTAATGTACACAGCCGACCGTATATTGGATAGGTGTACATATGGGTGCCACCTGGCCAATACAGTTGAATGATACATGTTCTGGAGTATTGCAGATTGATGCTGATATTACTGTAGCAACTAGTTATTTAACCCATCTTCTTTGTGAGAATTATTCTATGCTGAATTCAGTCTCCGATAGAGAATGATTGGGTTAATTGCACTGGTGGTCTGTTAAGTCTCACAGCACTGACCATCGTCAGTGATAATCACCTGCGACCAATCGACTGAGTGGTGCATCCTGGCTGGATTCAGCAGCTGACGGAGATATGAGGCCAGTATGGGGACACTAGTGGTGAGATGGGGACGTCAGTGATGAATTGGGGCCAATAATAACAGTACGGCTGCATCAGTGACGATGTGGGGACATTAATGAAGAGATGTGTTAGTAGTGACGAGATGGGGAGATAAGTGATGATGAGTGGTGGTGATGATGGTGCGGGGTCGTTGTTGTTGTGACTGTTGCAGCTTGCCGTCGACTTCATCTACTGTCTTGTGCTGATTGAGGTCCTGAAGCAGCTGCCGTATCATCCGGGTCACGACGACCTAGTGACCCACATTATCAGTCTCGCGTTCAGACACTTCAAGTATCGTGAAATGTGAGTTAGCACAGTCTGCCGTCAGTGATGATGATGATGTTGTTTGATTGATGACAGTTGCCGTGGTGATTTGCTCTGTTATTTCACTTGCATCACGTTGTTCAAGTATGTGTGTGTGTGTGTCTGTGTGTCTATGTGTATGTGTATGTGTATCTGTGTGTGTGTCTGTGTGTGTGTGTGATAGAAGTGCTCCAAACCCCAACGCGGTTAACATCAACATCGTGGCCGACCTGTACGCTGAAGTGATTGGCGTGCTTGCTCAGTCGAGGTACTAGTACTCACTGACAACACGCACACACACTTGCTGATAATCACAACCATGCTGTGACCCCATTGTGCATGCAGTGGGGGCAAAGCCTGCAGTCTACCGTTGCCCTGTTACTGTTGTTGATGTGGTTAGGTTTGCGTCGGTGAAGAAGCGTTTTGTGTTTGAGTTGCGAGAACTCCGTTCACGTGAACAGACGCAGACGACGCCGCAGTGTGTCATCAGCCTTCTCATGGGCATGAAGTTCTTCCGAGTCAAGGTTGTATGTGTGACTATGTCTTAACACTCATCACTCACTCACACACACACCAGGCTCAGTGGTGGTTGCTGTGTGTAAAACATGTTGTTCTACTGTTGCGTGTAACTTGTACTGCTCGCTGGTTTTTGACGATTTTTTTGCCGTCGCGCTCGGCTGCAAATTTGTAGACGTCTAACTACACGTTAAAGATTGTAATGATGTAATTGATGTTGACTGATTTCAATCACTGATGCATTATTTATTCACACAGCATAATATTTTTTTTTTCATTTAACTGTAGCCTTGGTTATATGCTCAGTATTTTTCATGTTGTTACTGTTATTCTGGTTTGAATCATGCTATTTATTCATTGTTTGTAGAAGACGTCTAACAGTGCTGATGTGCGGCCGTGTAGAATATATTTACTGAGTTAATTGTTAATTCAAAGTCGGTGATATCCTTACTGATCGCGTTAGCATGGGACGTAGTGCAGTTGCTTCTGTCCATCTGTCTGTCTATCTGTCTGTTTCCACTCTAACTTTTGCACCAAGTGACCTTTGACCTTGACCTTTTGCATATGTTTGTCTCATTATCATAGGTCTTTGGATTGAAGGTTAGGGTTAGTGTCAGGGTCGCAGTGTGAAATGCGGTTGGTGGGACGTTGATTTACCACCGAGGACAGTTAGTTCTAGTGACACATGTCGGTTGATTACAGTCAACGTAGCGACGATGTTTAGGTTTTGCCTTGTGTGTGTGTGTGTGTCTGTGTATGTCTGTCCGTTTGTCCTTCTGGGTCTGTTTGTCTGTCAGGGCTTGGGTGTCTGTCCGGAGCTTTTTGCTCCCCTCCCTACCAGTACCCCCCCCCTCCCGTGGTGGCTGGCTGTGTGATCGAGCGTTGAGCTGTTGTCTAGTTGTGTGAGCTGTGGTGTTGAGTAGATGCATCCCATTGAGGAGTTCCAGGCGAGTATTCAGTTCCTGCACGAGTGTGGTCAATATTTCCTGGAACTCAAGTCCGACCGTGACAAGGACATCAAACACGCGCTGTCTGGTCTCTTTGTCGAAATACTTCTACCAGTCGCCGCGGTCTGTTGCACCCGCAAGCTGTCAGATCTGTTTGTAGGCTAGATGTAGACTGCAGTAGAATTAATCTGTATTTATATTTATTGATTTTGTGTTGTTGTTATCTGTGCTTTGACACATGTAATTACAGCACTAATTAAATAGTTGCACAATGCAGTCCTTTCTTTAAATTGTATGATATATATTTCCGCTGCTATTAGTAACCAGGAATAAAAGATAAAAACAGTAAAAGCACAGATACATGACACGTTATTTCTTAGTTACTCGTTTGTTTTGAAATGAAATAGCATTGTCAGAAACTGAGTCGATGAGCATTGGTTTAGGAAGCGTTGTGTTGTTGTTATATTGCACTGACTGCTGCGTCGTGACATTGACGGCTGAGGATGCTGCTGCGGATGTTGGTGACTGTGTGTGTGTTGATGATGCTGGTGGTGTGAGTGAAGGTATCATTGCTGCGGATGCTGGTGACTGTGTGTGTGTGTGTTGATGATGCTGGTGGTGTGAGTGAAGGTATCATTGCTGCGGATGCTGGTGACTGTGTGTGTGTGTGTTAATGATGCTGGTGGTGTTGTGAGTGAAGGTATCATTGCTGCTGCTGCGGATGCTGGTGACTGTGTGTGTTGATGCTGGTGTTGTGAGTGAAGGTGGTGAAGAATGAAGTGAATGTTCCTGTGTTGAAGAACTTTGTGGAGCAGCTGTACGTGCCGACACTGGACGCCGCGATGAAACGCAAACACAGCCTGGTACTAGACACACACACGCTCAGACACTCAGACACACACAGACACACATATGCACACACACACACACACACACACACGCTCAGACACACAAACGTGTTACAGTACAATACGGTATGATGCAAGAGATTAGCATAATACAGAATACAGAGAGCTTAGTCTACTGCATGGAACCAAGACAGAATAACAGTGTAACATTAGTGGCATCAAGAAGTCTCATCATGGACGACGGTTGATCATCATGTGTTCTGCTGACATATTGTTTAGCCCGCTTGGCTAAGTTGCCGACCGGGCTATATATTTTGCTTGCATTAATTTTTTTTTTTTATTTTTTTTTATTTTTTTTT
>Ga0209782_1002273_pt1 | contig 10633 bp, 10 predicted proteins | sample WorMetmaBAHAMAS1_FD_187390 | JGI IMG/M metagenome (GOLD analysis project Ga0209782, IMG submission 187390) | Marine gutless worms symbiont microbial communities from Max Planck institute for Marine Microbiology, Germany - Inanidrilus... | ecosystem: Host-associated > Annelida > Digestive system...
CCTCTAGCCCTTCCCCCTCCAGAACTTTTCAGCTGTGATTGCTCCTGTGGTGGATGATAATGTTTGGTTCGTTCATAGTCAGTTAACAGTATGTGGGTCATTCTTCATCTGTGCAGCTTGTTATGTACTTGTATTGTCACGTGTGAAATTAGATTTGCTTAGGTATGTGGATGACATGATTGCATCTCGCCTTAAAATAGCTGATCTGGATCACTGCAGCAGTTCTGATTTCCGGGACTGGGCCAGCCTGCAGTGAGTTGAGGCTGGTTAAAGTAATAGGAGTAGTATGCCTGCTAGTAACAGCAGTAGCTCGAGATACCAAAATATACAGATCCTGCAAGCTTCATTCCATTTCGGTCCATATCTGTGAATAGTAGGCAGCTTGGCATATTGGTATCATCATTCGTCGCAGGAACGAAGATACTGTATGTTAGAACAGGGATGGATAACAGTCTTTGGGCGGGTATGCCACCTCGGTATGTAACCAAGCCAGCTATGTCAACCCAGCCTTGCATCCCTCTGGGGTCACTAAATCAAGTAACAGCTTTCATTAGCTTGGATAAAGGCGGGAATGTCACCTCTGCTGGGTGGCAGGTAACACTGTGTGATCCGGTATGGCACGAGAATTGCTTTAGCAGTGAGGCTATATAGCTGAAAATTCACCGGCTTGGTGGCCAGACCCGCTAGAGGAGCTTACAGCACTCACCCAGCCAGATCCCCTAGCTGGATTTTTAGGGAGCCTACTTCTAAGGGATGGAGGGAAGTTGAGGGGAAAGGAGGGAGAGACCTGGCTCCTTTTTGAAACCAGACAGCAACCTGTGGCTGCTGATGTGGTTAACGTTGGTTATGGCCATTAAACAGATGTGCAGTGATGATTTCCTAATAAACGAGTGTATGGAATAGTTGTTGGTGTACGTAATTTTGTTGTTGCATTGTATATTTTCAGTAGCTCCATGCCTTGATCAACCAAACTCGTATCAATCACAGCTTCCATCAGTGGTCCCATCCAATACACTTTTAGGCCGAATGTCATACATACCAGTCAGACATTGCACTAGATTTGTATATTTATTTTGTGCTCATGCGTAGGTTGATTGGTGTATGGTCGACTTTATTGTGTCAAAAAAAATTTTTTTTGTCAATATCAAGCTGTGTGATTGGATGGGAAAGAACTTATCATAATGAGCTACTTTTTATCACGTGGGCCGTAAAACCTTAACACAATTATGTCATCCACTATATCAGACTTATGCTGACCCAGAGCTGCGTACACATCATGTACAGGGTGTGCCAATAAAAACAATCCTTTAGGAAAAATTCATTATCTCTTACTGTAACATATTTTTTCCCACCAAATTTGTAGCTTTCACAGAGGAGGATTTGTGCCAAATATGCAGCAAATTTCGTTACAATATTTACTGTAGTTCAGAAATTACAACCATTTGAACTTAAAAGTAGTTTTCTAAGTGAACCAGTAACTAAACTGCAATTCTGATGTAAAAATAACATTAAATGCATCACCATATGGATGTACCAGTGGATTATCATGTATGAAGTACTATACTGGAACACTATCAAAGACACATGCAAAAGCAGGCCAACGCAATGCTGAGACAAAAAGACCATTTTGTCGACGATACAGAATGATTTGCTTCAAGAGTTCACTGATAAGGCAATTGTATCATTTTGCAACAAATTTTGATCATATGTTGCTGCAACTGGTAGGCAATGACATTGAGAACAGTCTGCTTAAATACAGAGTGAGCTATAGGCATCTGACAGTCATGATTGAAACATTTGAACTGTTGATGAAAAGCTGTGAAAAATTTAATGTTTTATTCGTGAATATTCAATGTGCAGCTGCATGTTCACGTGAAAAAGTGAACTTTAAAGTTTAAACTGCTGTATCTGAGGAACTATATCAGTTATTTCAAAAAATTGCAGGATATGTTGTGTGAATACTCGCATACAAAGTCTGAAAGTTTGGCTCAAATTAGTACTACCATGGCTGAAATACAGCATTTTTTCTAGGGGATTGTTTTTTATTGGCACACCCTGTAGATATAACAAATGTATAAATCTGGCATCTGATTGAGTGGTGACACATAAGACACTGTTTCACGTTAAATGTAAGTGATCGTGTGATGGTTTGAACTGCGAGAGCTTTCTTTTCTCTGCAGTGAAGTGTCATAATGTGGCACGGTAACAAGTGCGTACGTGCATCTGTCTTCGTTGTGATTTAGTACTGTTCAAGTTAGATGTGCCGTAATTTTGTGATTTATTTCGTCGTTGAATTGTTCCGAACTGATGGCTGTTTTACATACTTTTAGCTGCTATATGTATTCCATGTAAATATTGACATGAACATGATAATCATATATGAACCAGTTTGCTAATTCTCTGGCTGGTGCCATCATGTCATAAAAATGGCTGTCTTTCAGTGGAAGCTGTAGTCTTGAAGATGTTACTTACTAGATCTTCAAGACTACAACTGCACTGTTCTACAGTCTATCACGTGATACTAGCATTTGTGTGTGTGTGTTTTCCGTGCTCTTGTAGTTAATGTAATACTATTTATATTTTTAAAAAATAATAATAAGAAGAAGAAATCCCAAAGTAACTTGAGAAGAGGTCGCATAGCTGGAGTGGTTGTATGGTTTTGGTGAGAAGTACAAAACAGTAATTATGCAACGAATCTAGCATGACGTATTTAGTCTTTCACCAAAACAAGTTGGCGAGCAAAACATATTCTCGATCCATTCAGCCATTTCTGCACTGTCCCCCCCACTCACTTATGCCGCCACAGATGTTCAGTCCTATTCTCCACCTGGTGCCATTGAGCACTCCTATCTAAAACTAATACATGATGTCTTGAACCCTGCTCATCAAACAGCATTCAATTGGTTAACAGCAAATAATGATGACACATTGATCTTGATTCCATTAAGCTGGCATTACTGTCACTGAAAATATGCCATTTTGGAACTAGTGACATTAAAAACAATCATTATTCTCAACAGTCAACAATAAACATTCCAGTAGCTGCAGTCTTGGACATGCAGTGAATAAATGTAAGTGTTATAGCATGAATAAACCTGGCTGAACAGTACATGTATGTAAATAAAAATATTTCTATGGTGCAAATAAGCAAACAGTCATGGTCAACTAACTCCAAAATAGAAAGGTTTAAAGATGCCTCTTAAATAGTTCACAGCTGATCTCCCGTTGCAAGGATGGCAGCAAGCTTTTATGTCCACAACAACAAAACATCTGTTGCCAAAACTGTTGAGTGTACATAGGAACTGGAGTGGCAGTGGAAAAAGAAAGACAGCACTGGTTGGCATCTCTGGTATGAGTTTATTCAGTATCATGAATCTGCTGGAGTAGTGAAAGAAAGGGCACACAGTCCATGAAAACTATGTCCCAAAATACTTTTCCTAAACAAGTGGAGGAAAACCTAAAGGGAACTGGCTTACAGGGTTCATCCGGAAGAAAAAAAACCAAAACAGAATTGGTACACGGGCAGATGCACGTCCTGTTGGAAGCCATTTACTCCAAATGGCAACCACTGTCCAGTCCAGCGGAATGTCCGAGCTTCACCTGATGGTGGCATACTGCTGCATGTGGACGGTGGTGAATGTCGGCTGACGGCGAGTGATGCCGGTAGCGTCGTATACTGGCGAGTGGATCTTGATATGACGCAGGTGCGTGTCACGTCCGTTCTGGTGATTAGAGAGCACAGCGATCTGGATCATGAACGCACGCACGGCACTGGCGGTGGTCGGCTCATTGTCTGACCCGGAGGGCTCTTGTAAGTGAATGATAATCCAGCCTGAAGGCTCATTCAGTTCGACCTGCTGAAGTTCAGTTAGGTCGTTGAAGTGACTGCCAACACGAACTGACAGCCTGCGTAATACGTATTCATCATCATTATGCAATCTTACTCATAACCTCGATTGGGACATAACAGTTAAACATCGCAGTCACATCAACATTTTTTTACTATTAGTTGTTGTGTTTTTAAAAATACTGGCTGAGGGCAGGTTCACAGCAGCTGATGTAACCATACAATGTCACTCAGTATTACTTACAATAGTTTTATAGGTTACATACGACTTCCTATTAATGTTTAAAAGCAACTAAGGTCTTTTAACTTCTAATGTGTTACTGTGCAATGTATTACCAGTATAATTTCTTTATTACAATCAGCATGACAGCCAATAACCTTGAATGGCAGTGGCAAAAGATCAGTAATGTCTCATAAATTTGTAAGCGATATATGCTGAGGTTTCTGAAATTGCATCCATGGATTCCCTGGTTACCTTGTTAGGTCAGCTGAGCGAAAAAGACTCTTTGTTTAGTTACTTACTCTAGCCTTTTTTCAATAAATCGAGCAGCATAGCTTGCCACAGTCCTTAGTTTTGAGAATTACTTCTGATACCACTTCAGAAATCACCTCTGACAGTGGTTAAAAAATTTTTATCTGTCCTCAAAGTTTATTGGAACTAAGTAGTTAGTATTTTAACTATACAACCACGATCAATACTGCCTGGAAGAAAGTGTTACATTTAAAACCATCTTATACATCTAAATTTAATTAACAATTCATTCAAAGTAATATTTTATTAAAGGAACTTTGAACCCCAACATTAAATACCTCACCGATTTGGTGTATAGCTTTCATCTGCCTTATAATCAGCATAGATACAGATGTCACTGATTGTCATTTTTCGTCTGAACTGGACATTAATCAGATGTGGTTGCGGCCCATCGGACTGCCAGTATGTGTCCAGTGAACCATCGCGTAACTGTTCCACACCAAAACCTAAACATGACATTAGTAGCTGATGGATATGTGGAATGTAGGCAATTACTTATTTACTTTCACCAATCACAGAAGTATACAAAAGCAAGCTGCTTCAGTGTATTTTACTAGGTTAACCTGGTTAGCCAGTGGTTTTGTTAAATCTGCATCTGTGTGTAGAAACTTGTGAGATTTTTGAAGATTGCACCATGTCCCAAAATTTTATCCTCAATTAGAATTAACATCAGAACCTGCAGTTAACTGGCATTACCATTTGATGCAAACACGCTACATACACAATGGGTAACAAACCATCTGCGTGACACAGGTAGCATACTTAGGCAACACTCCTTCGATATTTAGGTGACACAATCTGTAACAAGTTTCAGCATGGACAAACATATTCACCCTTTAATTTTTTAATTTTATTTTTGAATTATCAGAACCAATTTTAATAATTTTAGCCACCTCCCTGCAAAGTGCTACCAGGAGCAAATGCCTTCTTGTGTCACCATGGTTAGCCATCCTTGCATCTTCATATGGTATGTCATTTAGCATCCAAACCTTGTAGCCCAAATGACCTACCGATGTTACCCAAAAGTCTTGTCACCTATATGAACATGAGATTATTCACCAACGAAAAACAGTGTAAAGCATGCTTTATGGACACTTCGGACCCAAGACATTTCAGCACCAGTCCTGACAATGTCCTGACAGTTCAGCCCCAAGACACGCACTAAGACAGTTCGGCACTAGTATGCGGACGCTTCGGCACTGTAAGCCTACAGCATAATGCCATAGAATCGCTTGTTGCGTGTGCTAGTCATGTTGTAACGGATAACAGGCCTGTAAAAGTTACACCAAGAAGTATATCTGCTAACGCTGACACAGACAGACCGAGTGATGCTGCCTCATGCAAAATCGACCATATCGTGCTACACACCGAGTATAATTACTAAGCACTGAGCGTCGGTCAATAGCAAATTGCTACACAGACCGATAGATGTCAGTTATTTGTCACCGGGATGATCCGGTGACAAGTGGATTAAGGAGGAAGTTCAGAGAACACGTAACACGAGATATTACCAGGTTTACAGGAAGACAATGACCAAACAGCCTGGTTGCCAATCTCGCGTAACTTTCCTTCCTTTTCTTTCCGGTAAGGATCGACACCAGGACCCGTCTCTACTTTAACACTCATAACGTGGTCACAAATAAGTCAGCAACTACTTTGGCAAATCAGTCAGAATTCAAAAAAGCTCAGAAAACTAAATCTTCACTATCCAGACAAGTTTCAAGCATCACTCTCGAAACATAGCACGTTGCTAGCTTTATATCAGAAAATAAATTTGCATAGTATAACAGCAGTTTGTAATTATCCGTCAGTTAGTAATACTACATTAAATAACTTCGCAAACAAAAAATATACCGGAAATGAAAACTATCACCTATCTAAAATTAATTTAAATAGAAATTGAAAAGAGCTACACGTAACTGAAATTTACAGATACGATACGATACGATACGAATACGCTAAGAAGGTAATATGCCAGAGCTGGAAAAACTAGGTTTTATGAATTTTTTTAGATTTTCAAGTTTTTAAATTTTAAATTTATTGCAAGCGCGAATGTTAACTGCAGGAAATACTTTTTGACAAATAGACCAGTATTATACAGAATGGGCCAAAACCGGACTGTTTTGGGAGTTGATAACTTTGCGACGGTTTATGAGAGAAAGGCATGTGGTATGTCAAAAGTTGCAGAATTTTGTCTAGAAAAAGAATAAAACTTTCATGATAGTACATTTAAATATTCTTTGCCTACTTTTGCATGATATTCACTACACCTAAAATTATGTTGAATTTGACAAAAAAATGCATGGATTTTACCTATAGCTTTAACTGGAACATGGTAAACTCAACATCGGCACCCTTCGCCTTGATAACCATCATCAGTCTTTTTGGCAGCTGACTGATCGCAATTGGTTCAATGTGTTGGGGCTTAGGTGAGTCCACCATACAACAGTCGAATTAGCACGCGATTCAGCCAGCCATTGTTTGAAATTTCGTTACCGTACACCATCTTTTGCAATGCTCTGAGTGATCGACAGTATTCAGATCCGAAGTAGGCCTATTCGGAGGCTAATTTTCTACTAAAATGAACTTTGGCACACGAGAGCGCAGAGGTAAGCCACAGTGTGCCGTGATCGGTGTGCCAGCTTCTCTGTCCTGTTGAATCAGAAGTCATTGTTTGAAAAAATGGCATGTATCTATCTGATCTGGCAGTAACCTCCTGAGAAGACTTTGCCTGTCTATTGACATCAGCAAATCTACGCTCCACACTTGCTAACTACCCTGTTGATTCGAGGCCACAGGCGAAATTTTGGGACTATACCGCCACGGTCGTTACTGCCGCAAACGTGGAAATCACTTACGAAACCTCATCATTCTTCTTCCAGCGATCAAGTGCTGAAAAAAGTATGTGTTATCCAATCTCAAACATCATAGACCTATCACTACTACCTAGTCCTGTCTGTATGTACCCAATAGTCACAGATAAATACATGAATATGTGTAGTGCATGCAATACTGTAATTCTTTAACAATACATTATTTCATAACAATAGTTATTTATTATAGGCTATGCAAATTTAGCAAAACATTCGGACAAAGAATAAAACATAAATACAATTATACAAATCACACAAATTATAGCCTACAGTCATGATTCATGCGCATGCCAAGCGGGCTAGCTAAACATTACAAATTTGCAATAGTAGGCCTATTTTAGATTATTAGAATTCAGGCAGCTTACTTTAATTACAGAATGTAGAAAACGTTTTTATATCAATTGCTTTCTGACACTACTACATAAATAAAATACAGATTATGGAATATTTTGACAGTATTTACACTGATAAAGTATTTACAACACTCGTACTCGATGCAGCAATACTGCGCATTAATTACGCGCGCATGCAAGAAACGATAGGTCTACTTGAAATAGGCCCTATGTCAGTTCTAAAGGTTTCGAGTTTCGACGCTCGTCGGCACACGCCATACCGTACATAAATACAATAGCCAACGCTCAATTCATTCCCCACAGAGTTGTTATTCCTTCTTTATTTCCTCTGCATTCCTCCCTACTCCAAAATTACGAGAAAGATGCAGCGCTTCAAAGTTCTTGGCGCACTCTGTATACAGTCTTCAACATAAACACTCCAAGCTTACCATCTGATGCAAAAAGCCCACCCATCAGAGGCCATATTGTTCCGTAATAGCTATTGCTGCCAACGTTTTTTTCGCAATGACGTCACTACGATAATGTAATTTCGTCATCGCCCGACAGTTTCCGGTCACGTGAGTCCATATCGTCCCGTCGTTCAGCGCGCCGAGCTCTCTCGCTTCCGCTTCCGCCGCAGAGCGGCGTCATGTTCGTCTGCGGCCGCATTTCCAGCACGCTGGCGGCTGTTGTGTTGTTTCTATTTCCGGTTCCGGTCTCGAAGGCGCGGCGGAAGCAGGCGACCAGGCAGCGCGGGCAGGCGCGCCGCGCGAGCGCGAGCAGCTCCGAGCGAAAGTTGAGACCGGTGGCGGCGTAGATCAGGAAATTCCCGGCGTAATGCGACATGCACACTTCCTCGACGACCACCTGTATAACAACACACAAGACAGTCGCAGATAGCAAACTTCGCCCCCCCTACTTGCGTAACCCATGACGAGTGCTTGGTCTTTGTCGTCGAGCAAAATTTGGTTGAAACCAAGATGAAATAGTTTCGGCTGTTACGATGAATGCGAGCAACAGTCGCGTCACCGTTGAGCCGTTAAAAAGGGCGGAAATCAGAAAGGTACCAAAACACGATTTCGGGCACTTCCGAGTATCGGAGCAGCACGCCGATGGTTGCATTTCACTCGCAACGTATGATTTCCTACACTACGCGCTGGTGTTACTAGCGACCTTAGATTTAAGTTGAACCGTTGTCGAGCTATAAGCATACACGTGACACGCCATAGGGCCCATTATGTGTGAAAACATGCAATTATCCACAATACTGGCAGTTCATAACAGATCGCAACGCCGCCAGACGATGACCAATCGACGTCCATACGTAACACATCGCTAACAGGAAGTGATAAACGGTACATCAAATCGTGCAATATCCGATGACTTGAATGATGCTGAAAGTCATTCAACTGGGACGATTGCAATTCTTTTCAGACGTGATTTACAGCCGTGCATTGGATGACCAGAGTTCGGCTAACACTGAGCGTCGCGCGGTGCCTCGGCAATAGCTGAGCATCCTGTAGAACACGAAATGGATTGCTCGGATAAGCTTTCGTTAGTCTACAGCTTGGCCTAGACAGAAGTGGGCTACACGTTTGCCACGAAGGCACTGACTATGGCCGATCTGCTAATCTGCCTATACATTTTGGTGCTCACCAGCCAAGCCATTAATAGTTAATAGCTGGAACGCAGCGGGATATTGGACAATTACAGTATGTCGTTGCGCCTGGTTTTGTCTCGTAAATAATTTAAACGATTGATAACGTTGATCCTTACATAGCCTACTACAGTTGCATCATGCATGCCAAAGACGATGCATTTTAAGACACTGACAGTCTGACACTGACTAAGAATATTAAAGCAACCACGTGAAGTCTTTTTCCTGGAGTGAGTGAGTCAGTAAAGTTAGGGTTAGGTTAAACTTAATTATATTAGTAGGGCAATTTCAAATTTTGCTTTTACCTGCTTCTACGTTACTAACCTGGTTTTCACTCCACAAAAAAAGATCACTAAGAAACCATGTGCGGAACCTTTAAAAATCTAAACTGCAGAAAACGCGTTTTACTTTTTATTTTATAAACGTTTTAACTTTTTTCCGACTATATCATAAATTTCTTTTTTCAACAGATTACTTAATGCGCATCAACAGCATTCTATTTTAGCGTACATGTGTAGCGCACGACTGCATATAGCCTACCACTATAGCCTACTACTACAGATGTAGATGTGTTTACAAATTGACTTTTTCAACGACTTTTAACAAACTATTTTATCATTGTTAACGTTTTGAGGAAAAACGCGACTTCCATTTTTTATTGCGTCAATGAGCGTTCGGATTGGTAACAACCGCCCCTGCAGACCCTGCAACGCAGGGGGGGGGCGAGGGTCTGGGGGCCCTTGTGCCAACACCCAAAATTACTGATTAACTATACGCCCACGTATGATAATGATTACATTCATATGATGCAAAAATATGGTTGTGTGTTAACATAACATGACTACCTGTTATTCGATTCGATTAGACTTCGACTTTCGCGAAGTTTGATCGCTGGGAGGGAGAGGCTATGATTTGTTTTGCAGACTTTGCAGGGGCCCCAAATTTGTAGTTACGCCCCTGATTCGGAACAACTACATGTACATGTATAACAGCAACTCAACCGAAGCCCATTTTCCCGTTCATCCGACCGACGCATTATAGCCTCTTCACATCACCGTCCGACACGACTCAACTCGACGGTCAAGTTGAGTCGTGTCGGGCGGTGTGAATTGACCATTACGGACCTTGGTGCCGTAGTAGGCGAGATGTCGTTGCCACTGGCGGTCGGCGACGATGTCCGTCTCGTCGGCGAGGGAGACGTTGCCCGGAGGGAACGAGTAGTAGAGCGAGTAGCAGACGGTGACAGGGAGCGTGGTTGTGATGTGAAAGAACGACACAGCCAGCAGCATCACGGTCGTCGCTGACGGCTTGTACGACGTGAACGCCGACCGACCTGCCCATTGCACATGCACGCCTTTAGGCGCTTTCACACCGGGTTCGGGAGGGGGGGGC
>Ga0209782_1002274_pt1 | contig 10632 bp, 6 predicted proteins | sample WorMetmaBAHAMAS1_FD_187390 | JGI IMG/M metagenome (GOLD analysis project Ga0209782, IMG submission 187390) | Marine gutless worms symbiont microbial communities from Max Planck institute for Marine Microbiology, Germany - Inanidrilus... | ecosystem: Host-associated > Annelida > Digestive system >...
CCTATAACTCATAAATAAAGCGCGATGTAACTATGATATGTTTACACATAAATTAGAAAGCACACATGGCTTGTAATTTAAGCTTCGTTGTCAAAAATGAAGGCAGTCACGTTCACTTCAAAAGTGGTAGTGTCTTGAAAACGGTCCTAGATAAAGACGTTGAAACAACAGTCCACAAACAGGAAGTGATATGCCGTACCGCCATTTAATAGCAGCAACAGTGATGTCCTTGGGTGTATGTCAAGGTCATTCATCAATTGCAAGCTTTTCTATACTGACGAGTGCGTCGCACAGTCCCTCTGCCATAGCAGAGCTTCTTGCTGTTTTTGGTCCCATGCAATAGACTAAGCTGGCTCCTGCTCTGAGCGCATGTTAATCTCTTAGCATCGTACTGTATGGTATCATCATCAATTAGTTATTATACACTGGGTCTAGTTCGTACTGGAATGAGTTATTATCCTTGAGTGGGCGTACCACCTCTGTTCATAACCAGCCACCGAAGCCAACTCAGCCTTCTACACTAAATGCAACAAGAAATGAGTAATGGCCACGGTGCAATGATGCTTTGTGGCTGGGGAATAAAGGCTGGATTGTTCATTCCATTTGCGGATAAATGTGTCAGTGACTAGCAAAACTGTGTGATACCTCGTTAACACATGCCATTAACGATCTTCGTACGAAGTGATTCGTGAACAGTATATAAACACTCACGAGGAATTCACGGCCATCTCAGAGAAATTTGATGAAGAAAATCGAAAGCATTCCACTATCATGCAGGTCTGTTATGATAATAATAAATGTAAGTCTGTACATTGTACAGAATCATTATTGATGATTACTATCCACCTCATATACAGCGATACAAATGTCTAATTTTTTCTTACTTTATTACACAAAATAAACTTCAAAAAATATAGAGCAAGTTTGCCGAGCTGGCTGAAAAAACCGAAGCCAATTTTGATCGCATTGTGCATCCGATGAAGACAACGGTACATACACTATTGATAAGCAGTGAATTCCATGCTCCTTTGGTCGAATGAGGAACGTTCCATCTTCGCGTCCTTCCAGCAGCGATGTTGCCTCGGCACGTTCGACTCTTCTGAACCACATCCTCTCATCGCTGTGTGGAATGTACTCGTCGGTGACTGCCTGCTCTGGGTGCTCCAGTAGTTTGTCCAGAGACAGTGGAGTAGCACCGTAACCAAGCAGCTGGCTGCAGAATACATCAACAAACAAAGAAACTGTACATATCAAACTCTGTCCCTGGTGTGCAACTCATGATGAGTTGGGACCAGATAGAAAACAAGAGACCCTAGCACTGGCTAGCATGGCGCGAGATGATTCACCCGCAAGTAGCAAACTTTAGTTGTTGTTATGCTTGTCGTGTTCTCGTGCCACTTAGAAATACACACGACACGGCATAGAGCCATTATGTGAAAACGTGACGTCATCCACAAAACCAGAAGTAGATAACATATTGCAACACCGCCAGAAGAGGACCAAGCCATGGCCATAGGCAACATGCCATTCAGAAAAAAATTGGTGACGTTCGGTCGTGTGGTTTTTGAGTTATGTGAGAAGACAGACTAACAAACATCACTTCGTATTGCTCCTGGGGGTGAAGTAAAAGCAGAGGCAGTTCTAAGAGAGAGGCCAGGGGGACATGGCCACCCAAGTCAGATGACTGGCCCCTTGCTGCCCCTACCAATGAGATGTAACATGGTGGCCAATAAAAAATGTCCTTAGCTGCTGTGCTAAACAAAATCACAGTCAATAAGAAATTAGTGAGCAAAAAGGAATTCTATACTTACGAACAATTCTTCATAAATAGGATACATTTTAAAGCCCCGGTTGTTTAAAGAGATCGTAAAACAAAGGATAAAGAAGTGTACCAAACTGTTTAATTTTTCACAGCATCAAAAATAAGTTCAGTACACACACACACACACACACATACCAAATTTTACAGGCTATATTAATTAACAAAAGCTGAAACAATCTCAAACACAGCACATTAAAAGAGTCAAGATAAAATAAAACAAAAGAAATAATTGTCATAGCTGAAATGAACTACCACAGTTTTAAGCCATCTTTTCAAGACTTACTCCTTCAGCTGATCACGGAGTTTAGTGAGGCGTTTCAGTTCAGGTTTGAGGCCATTAATGTTGCTCTGATGGAAGCGGCTAAGTTCCGTCTGTTCCTGAATGTCGCGGTTTAACTCGTCTCGACTGCTGTCTATTTCCTTCATTCTCCGCTTCAGCAGCTCAACGTTCTCAGTCACTCTGATCACATCACAAACGACAATATGTAAATATTAATAATTCTGACACAACAATTAATACAGCCGCATGCACCATTTCAATACCAAACACACATGTGTGCAAAAAGTCGTTTCCCTTAACCGACACTGTCTGGCTGCCCAAAGCAATTCGGGAACAGACTACATTACCACCCCTGGCATCAAACCCATTCATAGCCACAATCATTTAACTGTATTTGCCAGGTGGCGCCAATGTGCATCTCATATCATACACAATTCCTTGGGCCCACCTGACCCACCACCCCAAAGGGCATCTCGATCAAGTCAGCTGTTTTTTTCATAATACGCATTTGTTACCAACAGACAGACTGACAGAATGGATACGGAACTTGGCCTATAAGAATAAGCCGCTTATGCTATTGCACAGTGATGCAAAACAATAATATGGGACTTACTGCAGTGAAAAATCATATTATTTGTGACAAAATGTGCTATGTAGATCATCACATCATTGACTGTATTGGAATTAGGCATCAGTAGAGCACTGACAGTTGGGACCAGATAGAAAACAAGAGACCCTAGCACTGGCTAGCATGGCGCGAGATGATCCGCCCGCAAGTAGCACGGTGAACAGCACGGCGGCCACAATGCGCGGTAAAGTGGGATCGGAATTTGAAACCTAAATTAGCTATAATGCGCCAATGCACTTTCGTCACAAACAGACAGATCATATTACATCTCTTGCTAATGACTGGAATTATTAAGCTAAATCTGAAGTTGAAAAAGTAGCTGGGAAAAAAGAAAAACCCGTGCAATATAAAACGGTTTCCTGTTACAGCTAGAGTCACAGCAGATGACCATCAAGATGTACCTGCGTAGCTCATGAGGAGGAGCAAGTTTCAGTCCTTTCTCACTGATTCTAATGTGTTCATTGAACACCGCTAATGTCTCGTGGAACGCTTCCAGCGCCTGCTGTTTTATCTGTAACTCCTGCAGCCATAGGCAACATTCCAGCAGTAACATAGCAGCACCGATAAACAACCTAACTTATTCTACAAATTCTACAACTTTATTCCAGCGTGACTCCAGCAAACTCGCTCACCACCACCACCACCATTTCCACTTTCATAGCGATTTTCCCGGTGAACCTAATTAGTTCCTTCCACCCAACAGGTGCAAGAACACAACCAGCAGGATGCCGCTAACGCAGAATTACATGAAAATCACACATCAGCAAGTCGTTAACTCTCGTATGCTCTACTAAAAAGTTCTAGTAAAATTAAAAGTCACGTTTTCACCACATCATTCTTCGTTAAAATCCACAATGATTCTACCTTTCTGTTGAAATTTATTTATTTGAAATTTGTATCATCAGACAATAAATAACAGTGAATGAACTAAAGTCAACAATAGACGCTGTTAGACTGTTTCAGCTTACACAAGCTGCCCTCACAAAGAGGCTGTTAAATGTGTGTCTGTCTTACCATCGTTATTTGGTACTATTATTACTTATGACTGGCCTAGTATATTGGACAATATTGACATGACTAGTGTTGCCACTGCCTCTGACGTCACAAATTAAAAGAAAACAATATAATAACATAATCAACAACAACAACAATGTACAGACATACATTTATTATTACCATTACCGACCTGCATGATAGTGGAATGCTTTCGATTTTCTTCATCAAATTTCTCTGAGATGGCCGTGAATTCCTCGTGAGTGTTTACATACTGTTCACGAATCACTTCGTATGAAGATCGTGAAATCTGCACGTATAAAGATGCCAATCAATCTCGACGTCAAATTTAACAACCAACAGATTGTTAAACTGGACGATATTGAGGAGACTGAAAAGATTAAAAAGAGCTACTAAACTTACAATTAGTCTTAAAAACAAACCGTATAAGGAAAGACTAATATTAATTTGTTACATGTTAGCCAACTAATAAATCACAATAAAAATACTATCAAACAGTTCATCAAACAAATGGCAATTACTCTTCAGAGTTACAATTAATTAAATAATCAGAATTTTAACTAAAACTGTACACATGATATGGAAACTTGTCTATCAAGTGTACAGAATGAACCACTATGCTAGCTTGCAGAAAACAAGAAGCATTTGAAAAATGTTGGGCCCATTCACCACAACGAGCCGCCTCACACCCATTCAGCAGATGTCGCTAGCGGTACTGTTGCGCGCCGCCTGCACATCGATGTCTACGACATCGACAACGACGACAACGACAATGCGTGACAGAGGGGATCGCTATGGCCCCATGGAATGGGCCCAATAAGAAGAAACAGCCCTTTACCTCTAAGGAAACTCTTGTGCTACGGTTGGTTTAAGACATTATCAAACTGAAGTGAACTTATAGTTGACCTCAAGGAATGCTGTAGGGTATTATTACCAAACCTACTTAAATTTATTAAGCCATATGGCCCATTACATCACTGAATATTCCATCATAACTTAAGTATGCTACTTCACTATCTCGTAAAATGTCTGGCAATCTTTTTGAACCATGGCAGTCAACAAACAACGGCCTATTTTAGTGTCAACCTGTATGTTATTTGTTTCTGACTTTTCATCAGCATATATACAACAATCAGTGTCTGTTTCCTAAAGTAAGAAGTACGGGCACACTGAGTGCTGACGCACACAGCCCTGATGCCCGATAAGTAATCCGCCTCACCATCCAACCAGGACGTCTGCAGGAGCTCAATGATTGGGGTCCAAGGCGGAGTTCTGGCCGAAATTAAATTTGGTAAAATCTGAATGCCATAGAGCCTATATGGTGGCACATATTTCACTGAAGTTTCTATAGTGGCTGTCAGCTGTGTTGACATTTATAAATGAAAAATAGAAAAACTAACGCAAACTACATGCATGGTTTCTCATTGTATGCACCTTCTCGCATCTTATGTTCTTTTCAAATGAGTCAAAGATTCCATTACGAATGGACACAGTAAGGCAGTGTAAGTACAAGCATAGCCTGCCCAATGCCCATGACAAAAAAAAGACTAGGCACACCATACCCACCACAAAATGGACCCTGAAAATAATAAACTAGTAATTACTCACCTACACCAACCACTTTAATAACAGCCACAGTAATGATGGTGTGTGTTATTTCCATATTTCCAATTCAGGTTTGCTTTTCAGCCACATTCAACCATCCAACCTACTGCCAAATTCTTGCTTTCCTCTTGTGACCGTAAACTTTCACCTATGACCTCAATCTGTGACCTCTGAAATTAACCAAGAGTGTCAAGATGAACCACCGTACCAAATATCTAGACCAAAGTCATGTAGTTTAAAAGTTACTGTATGGAAGACAGACAAAAAAAACATACACATAACCAACCCAAACCCACTGCATTATGTGGACCACCAAAGCAGTTGATATAATAGTAATAATAATGAAAGTAAATAGACATACTGGCGTCCTGGAGATGGGAAAGAGAAGACGTGTGTCGAGCGCCGTGTTGTATTCCGACAGTGAGTTATTGCGGTAGTAGGTGATTAGCTCAACAACTGACTGAAACTGATACGGCTCCGCAAAGCCATATTTACCATCCTGACAACTGATCTTTATTAGCTTGTTACTGCCTCCCTTCCTGCAGAACAGTGAATGTTGGCACAGTGATATTGTGCTCGAGTAAATAACAACAACAAAAACACCCATTTAATGCCCTTTGTCTGGGACTACCCAAGTCAGCCGGTACCATAAAGATAATACCAATATGGATTCTACGGAAGCAAGAGACAGTGAGTGGCAATGGCATTAGCTGGGCCATAAGAAAGTCTGCATCTCGCTTCAGACATGTGCTGAATGCAGCTGCAAGCATCGTCACCTGCACACAAATGTGTGACTATAGCTTGGGTCAGATACTGAATGATGAACTTCACTGGCTCGACGTCCCCAACCTGGTATTTTTCAAGCTTGCTTTGTAAAAACCCGGGCAAGACTTGTGCGTGAAATCTGTGGAACCAAACTTGGTACAGGCAGACTTGAGTATGTCACGGTGTTGAAGCAATTTAGCAAACTGTTTTATGGCCCTTGTTTCAGTGCTGTAGCTAACATCGGCTAAATGGCAATTAATGAAAATCTGACCGAATTACTTACCTCCTTAAAATTTTGCATTATTTGCAGAATGCTGTCACTTCCAGTTGCAGATGTGCAATGATGGCGATTTTTTGTAATGAAAAATGTGAAAATAATTAGCGTATAAACTTAGAGTTAACTGTCAGTATTCACTACAATAGTATATGAACTACTGCTATCAACTGATAGTGACTGACACGCTGATGTTGTTAACTAGTCACATCGTAGTTTCAAAACAACCTGGATGAGTTATTTCCAGATTCAGTGGTAACTGATAATGGTCAGGATGAAGGAACTGGATGAATGCAGAGCTACTGATATGGAGAATGCATAGTTAATGCTATGTACAATTATTGCATGCAATTTTGTGATTTTAGACGTGGTTTCATGTGCCATTGTTGCACACAAAAAAATAACTGTGCAATAATTTTAGCAGCCTGCAGGAATTTTACTATTATTGCAGCGTGTTGCATGCAATATTGCACATGAAACTACATGTAAAATAATTGTGCAATAATATTAGCACTCTGCATGAACTGCATGCAATAATTGTACATGAAACCACGGCATAAGACGAAGATGAACTCATTGTTACTACTGCCAATCTGTGTCATTTATTAGAATTTCACTGTAGAAGACTAACTCGAGTGCTTTTAAAATGTTAGCTGACTGAGACGAAGGAATGTGGTCTGTAAAAAGCCGTCCAAACTAAGAAAATTAACAAAGTAACCAGCTGAGCAAGGTGTACTGAGAAAATGGCCATCAAACTTACATTAAATTTAAATAAGCTAAAACTTAAAGGTCTACTATGGCAATAGTTCTACAAAATAATGTCCAGGTACGATGCATGTGCCTCTGTCACCAAGCAGTATAATTTGGTACCAGCAGATGGGTGGTGACTCTCTTCGGCTGGGAAGGTAACCACACACCTGGTGGAAAGTAATGGCAACCAAATACCGGGATCATCTCCAGGCACAAAGCTCGGTAACGAGTATGGGAAAACCTTTATGTTTATGATTGTCAAAATAAATGGAATTTAAGCATCCAGTGAAATATTGTGTGTGAGGAGCCGTTGTGAGTTGATTTTTGCACTGATTCTTTTCCATGGTGTTATGGCTTCAAAACAGCTGAAATCATATTTGACAATAGTCATTTTGTAACAAAGTACACAGTGCCAAGAATGGCGCAAACCTGACTGTGAGAGTGTAGCTGATCTTGTCCGCACCGTCACGTACAAGAAACGTTCCGTCATTTGTGTCACGCATCAAATCATTCACGTCCTCTCTACAGTCACATACTCATTTCTCATCTTAACCCTCGTCAGTAATTTTAATGCCACATCAAACGATATCTTTCCTCAGTGCTTCTGACAGTTTTGTATGGGTAACATAGACATCTACCCTGTAAAAAATTGATCCCCGAAAGTTTCTCTTTTACGTAGTCAACAAGAGAATGAAGGATAATAAACTAATTGTTTGCAATAGTCAATTCATTACTGTTTTTCTTTTTATTTTTATTACTTTTAGTGCTATTACAGTAAAGTACAGATAGAGTAACACTAACAGTAAAACAACTGAGATAAACTCAGCATCTGCATTCTAATCGGAATACGTTCGTTGCCACCAGCAAGGAAACGAGCATAGTACAACTGTGCTCCAAACCACATCATCCGGTTCCTGAATCATAACACAAGTTTCAGCCTGCACCACCAGCACAGGACATTAACACTAGGTGCAGGCAATTGCTGCAGATGTCTCATGTAGCTTCGTCTGTCTGTGTGTTCATTGGTCACTACAGTGAGGCATTCAAAAATGGCAGAACCGATCAAAATGCTATCTGATGGGCCGGAGGAGCCATGTGCATATTGACATTACACAGCAAATACGACTAAACGATCAGTTACAGTTTGTCACCATCATTACTACTACAACTTGTTCTAATTATTGTTGTAATACTACACTACTACACTGTAAGTCAAAAAACTTTTGTCTGTAACTTCGCCAAATACTAACCAATTTTCAAAATTCTTGCAATAATAAATTCACTAGTAAATTTGCAATAAAGTTGCTATTAAACATCTCACCACACCTTAAAGGTGTAACTACACTACCTTGGTCTGAAAATAGCAATAACTTTAACATATATTGTGATTACTGATAGTTCACAAGGTAACGCAGCCATAAGTGTGGTGGGCTATTCGGCTATCACTTCACTATGTATTTATTGCTAATTTTAGTAGTGAAAAAAAATGAAAATTGGTACCGGCCCACCCAGGTAGTCCTGGACATAAGGCCATAAAATGGCTGTGCGTGCATGTATTACTATGCAGATTATTTTTGACTTCAGTATCAACAAATATCAAACTAACAAGTATTTTTCTTGGACTTTTCGGAGTGGTTGAGTTTTACATTGCAGTTTGTTGCATTCAGTCCATGAGCACGGCAATTTTTTGAACACAGAGATTTCGCGAGGTAGTGTAGCTGTGCATTTAAGGTGTAGTAAAATGTTTAAGAATGACTTTAATGCAAATTCACCAGTGAGTCCATAGGTGAAAGAATTTTGAAAATTGGTTAGCATCTGGCTAAGTTACGGGCAAAAGTCTAGTGTCGTGGTTTTTAATCGCGCCTCTCGCACGCTGCGAGACACGACTCAAGTAGTCACGTTTCTGTCCGTGACAAAAAAATGTCGGGAAGGACCGAAAAGGTAACGCTTTTTAATGCTTTTCTCGAAGCTTGTTTGACCGATCTCGATGAAATCTGGCATGATGGGAGGTCTTAGGGGGTAGCATCCCCTAAAAATTTTTGGTAAACTTTGGCCCACTTTTTTGGGGAACACAAATTTTCGATCGCGGATATCTCCGGCATTTTTTAACTGATCGCCATAAAATTTTGCACGGTCAGGGGTTTTGTGGAGTAGCATCCCCTAAAAAAATTCTGGTGAACTTTGGTCCACTTTTTCGGGATACACAATTTTTTTATCGTGTTAAAAGCCCATAGAGGCGCGACCATATACCGCTAGGTATTCTAGTTTTGACTCACAGTGTAGTACTGCTACAAGTGATGCTGCTATCACTGTTATTACACTGCTGCTACCTGGACATATCGCCCCAGTACCAGTTGGCCTCAATAGGCTGAATGGTCTTCATTCTATGTAGGTTAATTTTCTGATCAATGTGCGTCGGCGGTTTACGATCTGGCACCGCTAAATTCATAAAACATAACAAGAGCTTCATGCAGTATTAGCAAAGTGTTTAATCTTGTACAATAGGCACAGACAATACTACTGCAGAGAACTCTTAGCATCTGAATGTGTTAGCTGTCGTCAGCAAGCGAATGTGGACAGTAAATCTTTGTTCTGACTAAATCCGCTGATTCTTACTCGAGGTGCCGACCAAAACACGTCGACTCAAATAATAGATGTAAAGCAATTTTTACTTCACTTCCAGTAAGAGTGTGAAGTACTGAGATCTCTATATCTGTTTCTATGCGTGTATGTCTGGTTACATATCTCAAAAACCACTACACTAAATCTTCCATGCATATTCCATGCAGCTGTGACTTGGTCATCCTCTATGACAATGCAATGTTATGTATTTCTTGTTCTGTGGTTTACCAGACAACTTGTTACCCCTAATGGTGGCACGTGTACTCATCTGCTGTGGGTGCTGCATTGTTTGCGCACACAGCACCCATGGTGCATTCCCTGATTTAAGGGGTGATAAGTTGCTGGAAGCTGCTAACATCCATCATTATTTACGCATAGTTACTTCCCCTCTCCTCCTCCCTCCCCCAGAAAGTGTGCAATGTATTGTGATGAGTATGTCTATTTGACTGTCTGTCTGTCTGTCTGCTCGCATATCTCAAAAACTTCAAGGCCGAAGTTCAAGAATTTTTTTGTGCATACTGTGTGTGGCCGTGGCTCAGTCTTCCTCTGGCAGCAACGTGATAAGTTACGTGAATGACATCACACCTTAGATTCGGTTACCTCATACGACATACAACCTGAAATCAGATCGGGCCTCAGAGCTTGAGCCTCCATGGATCAGCAATTATGTACTTACGTGGAGGTGGCAAGTGTGGTGCGGGAGACGGCTCAGTCCAAATACTGCTGGTAATGAGCAGCCTGACGGCACGGACATGGTACTCTGCATTGTGCACCACATCGCTACAAACATAACATACAACTATAATCAGCTCAAGGCTGGATCGCACAGCCCACCGGCGCCGGGGGGGTATGGGTAGGCGGGGAGGTAGGGG
>Ga0209782_1002275_pt1 | contig 10632 bp, 8 predicted proteins | sample WorMetmaBAHAMAS1_FD_187390 | JGI IMG/M metagenome (GOLD analysis project Ga0209782, IMG submission 187390) | Marine gutless worms symbiont microbial communities from Max Planck institute for Marine Microbiology, Germany - Inanidrilus... | ecosystem: Host-associated > Annelida > Digestive system >...
CCTATAACAGTGTACACGGTATACTCTTTTCCTTTTCATGAATTACAGCAGTTACAACACAATTCTACTCAATGTGCATAATAGAAATCTATTAAAACTGTGTTTTTTAGGAAAAAATTAAGGAAATGAATAATGCAGCATGAATCTCACAAATCACAATTCAAATTTGAATATGAGAATTAACTAATGAATTTAATACATTAATTTAAATAAATAAAAATTCAAATAATTAAATTTTAAAAAACCTAAAAAACCTAAATTGTCTTTTTTAGGTTTTTAAAAAAACCCTTAAAAACCTAGGTTTTTTAAAACCCAATTCTACAGCCCTGCCCACTACTATACGTTGTTAATTAGACTTTTGTTAAGGTTAACATTATTAGCGCGAGATGTAATATATACATACGCTGACGTATATGGTGTGAATGAACCTTAATGAACCATGGCCACGGGCAACATGCTGTAAAAAATTTTGAACATTGGACCTGAGATGTGCTCGCAGACAGACAGATTGGGGTGAGGCAACATAGCAACATGCAACATTAGTGAGAAAATTATGCGTACAACTGTGCACAATTACAAGAGTCAAGTAAGTGAGTTTAGGTTTAAGTTTATTTATTTTTTTTATTTAAAACTCTGTGCATGTAGGTAACAATCAGACTAATATCAAAACTAGAGGGGCCCATGCCCCTCAAATGCCTCAATCAGAAGTCTGGTTTCCACTGCACCCAAAATAAAATTTTTGTGGAATATAATGGGGCATGTGGGATGAAAATTTAGTGTTGGTTTTACGTCAAAAACTGCATATTTAAAGATATGACCAACATACAGTACATTGTTAACACAACGTGCAATTGTTCAACATGCCATTGGATATGAACTATATGCAATCAGCTTTCTATCAACTTTCTCTGGTCACTGTTCTGCACACTGTCTCTGATATTTAGCATTTTTATAAACGCGCACAATGGTCAGCCGAAGCCGAATCTGTTCTCAATGTTCAACCGTATGCTTTACGCCACAGCCTTCACCGTATGAAAACAGAAGGTAGGCCCAATGATATCATGCAACAAATGCAAGCATGCACGTTGCAAGCAGTCCACAAACTAAACACAAGACAAGACCTGTGCCACATCACGGAAATCTCCGAGTCTGTTAGTCGACAAGTAACAGCACTAACTTATCGTGTCAACAAATCACAGGTGACAGAGAAGACAAACCTCAAAGTTAACTAGGAAGCAGCATCTGACATGACATGGTTTATGTAGTGACAAATCATCAGTGAACATCAACTGTTGCTATCAGAACCAGCCACCAACGATTTCTGATTTTTCTATCCAACAAAAACGAACCTTTGGTACACCAACAACCACACTAATACCGGAACAAAAGCAAAAATGGTGGGTACAGTGTTTGAACCACTTCAGTCTGCAAACTATCGAACACCATGTTATGAAACTTTTGGAACAACATGGGGTCAGCGTAGATAAGCCACACTGGCAGAATTCCAAAGGATCTTATCTCTGGACCAACTGTCAAACTTCAGCCTCCAGAGACTTGTGGAGACTGGAGAAAACCATAGAGTAGACGATGCCACTCGTCACGGTCATCCATGTAGCATGCATGGCGAGCATTCTTCATCATGAACACCTCACTGTTTGGCATCCGTTTCAGCGTTGCCACAGGCGCGTGGACGTCTTTCTCACCATACAAGATCATTGTCGGCACCTGCGTATCAACAAATAACGGTAATAAATTGACTACATTACATAATTTGTTATAACTGTTACAACATTTACATTTATTATTACTCTGTTCATCTGGTGTACATTACGACCACTTTCCACGCAGCACAATTCCCTGACTTTTCTAGTAATATCCTAGAGCAACAGCCACCTAAGATCATGTTAAGAGTTTTAAAACAAGAGAGTCTAGCATTGGCTAGCACGGCACGAGATGATTTGCCCGCAAGCAGCACGGCGGCCAATGCACGGTAAAGTGGGATCGGAATTTGAAACCTAAATTAGCTATAATGCGCCAATGCACTTCCGTTAAAGACAGACGGACAGACAGACGGACAGATGGACTGGCATCATGGCATAAGCGCGAGATGTATATATTACATCTCGCGCTAAAATATTGGGGGCTTCATCCCTACGGTCTACCTTCTGTTCTCGTTTCTCTTCCCCTAGCCCCCACAAGTGTGCAGATGTCAAGTACTGCAGTTAGACAGCTTGTGTACTGGTGTCATGTCACGCCATGTTGGATATAAGGATGGTCTCATGAAGGTTTGCTAAGTGCTGCAACCTGCAGTTCACAGCCCGCAGTTTCCCTAAGTCCAACCCGGCATTTCAGACACATCATTTTGCCACTGGCAGCAGTTTGGCATAGTGGTATCGATGTTGGTGGCATCAATAAAGTTGCTGTACATTGGGCCATGTTAGTACTGGTATGGGTGTCCATCAACATAACCAGCAACCCAGGCCAACTCAGCCTCCTACCCTCAACGGTGCGGAAAATGAATACCAGCCAAAATGCGATGATGCTCTGTGGTTGGAGAGTAAAGGCAAGCACAGTTCATTCCACGTGTGAATGCATGAGTGGGTGACAGGTATAGTGGTGTGATACCATTAACAAGTGCCATACCGCGGCACTCTGGTGATGAGTCACTCAGTATCAAGTGTTACATAAATGACCCTATTTACTTTACTTATTTTACAGCCACCTATATAGTAGAAATGAATGCCACAGTAAATTCCCTCGGCCGGCCCTCAAAGGCTAAAACTGGAAGCCCGAAGTGCTGCATGAGATCGGAGGTGGGGCTTTGGGGAGCGAGGGCCTGCTACTGGGTCTGGGAAGCAGTGTAAGCCGCCAACGCCCAGGGTTTTGACTCGGGGGCCCCAGGAGCTCGGGGCACCGTTTCACTGAACCGCCTGCACCCTGGTTTCTACAGTAAATTGTTGTTGTCGTGCATTTATCAGCAAGTACTTCATGGTGAGCTTTGTCAAGCTCCATTAAGGAGCTGTTTGACAGTGTCGACAATCAGAGTATTATTGGTTTTATTACAGAAACTCATTTTTATATTAAGCTGTGATATTTGTTATCTTAGTTTTACATTAGCCTGATAGCCCTGATCTTACGTTTCTTTTTATAGTCGTTAGTGTTTACAAGATTTTATCTCCGACTTTCTGGCACTGAATAGCCTATAATGTGCTGATGTGCCATTAAGAAACTACTCACTCACGCATTTATCAGCCGTGTCATGAGCAGACTGCCACTGAACAGTAACACGATCAGTCAAGCGAAAGTCTGCAGATCACTCTCCGACATGGTCTGTGACGATGAAATACACTGCATGTTGTTCGACACTTGTCAGTTGTTGCAAGGTCCCTGTCGAACCACTTTTTGTCGCAGGATGGGCTGAGGCCTTGTTTAGTCCAATCACCAGTGACATCTTGGCAAATCAAATCCTGGTGGTGGTTGCACGATCGTAGGGACATCTCCTAGTTAAGAATCTGCCTTCTACCCTGACTTCCAGAGAGCAAAATGTTCAACTTCAACAAGAAAATGGGCGCAGTGAGTGTGGCAAATCCAAAGGAATGAGCCAGCAGTAGTTTTAGCGATCACTGTAATTGCGTTTCAAAACTCCTGTCAAACGGTGGCCCTTTTAGGCCAAAAACACAAATGTGTTAATGGCCAGGGCCCTGATCCAAACCCCACTGGCAAAGATTCTCAAATCCTGTAAATGAATTGGTTGATTGAGGTGGTTGGTATACAGCAAAGACAAGAGGGCCTAGCAATGACTATCATAGCGTGAGATGTTGTTGTTTAGATTACCCCTCCCTGTGACCACAATGCGTGGTAAATTTGGATTGGAATTTGAAACCTAAATTACCTATAATGCGCCAGTGCACTTCCGCCACAGACAGACGGACAGACAGACGGACACTGACATCGTAGTATAAGCGCGAGATGTATATATTACATAACACGCTAAAAAGGCATGGAAAGAGTGGGAAGGGGGAACAGAAAGGTGGGAATAAGGACAGTAGGACTTGCACTCACAGAAAAAGTCCGCTATCAATGGCTGGGCTCACCTTGCAGCTGCCATAATCATCGGCTGAGAATTCCAATGTCCCAGCGGGTGCAATAGGCACAAATCCTCGCAGACGTTGGGTGCACTTTGAAGCGTCAGGACTCAGGAGATACTGCATCGCAAATCTTCCACTCATCGATGCGGAGATCAGCACCGGACGATTGAGTTTCACTTGTTTTACGAACCCCTCCAAAAAGTCACGTCGTCTGCCACCGATCTTTGCATTCTTGCTCTTTCCAAATCCTGCCATGGCACCAACAGTTTACTCATTAACAGGATCGGTCCATGAAGAAAGTTCCAGTGACAATTTAAGTTGCAAGATGACAGTGCCACAGAGAGACCATGCAATGCTCCATTTGAACTTTTTACTAATTACAAGTTACACGTCACCTTTCACCGAGAAGTATAATTTGTTTCCGGGCAAAAGTTGATGCAGTAAAGTGGGGAGCAACTGTGAATCTGGCACCAGGAAACCTACCTACAGGCTCCATAATCTACCTCGCTGCTGTATGTTAAATTAAAATTTAACTAAAAATGCGTGGAAAAGCCCATCGTGACTCCCCCATTCTTAAGCTGTTGGCATCACCTGGCAAATACATGTACAGCAGAATGATCGGACAATGTCCAGTCAGAAATATGATATCCACTCCAAATTTCACGGACGGCTATCTGCCATTTAGACATTATGGTTAGTGCACTGCTGTAAAACTACGAAAAAATGACATACCCCATGCCTATAACCGTAAACAGATCTCCATTATTATTCAACTGACCCCAACCAAATTTGGTGTAAATATACTACAATAGTCACTGATTAACTCCTACTTCTTGGTTTTCCCACACTTCTTCCCATTGTGGTATAGTAAGCGGCCAACTGAGAATCTTATAAGGGTGCCCCTAAAACCAATATGTTCGTTAGTGAGAACCACCTACGCGACATATATCCAACAATTTCCCAAATCTCCTCTGGTGGGTCTCTGAGATTTAGCATTATAGAGCTAAAAGTGCCCATAGGCGCCACTGTAAAATTTACATTTTTGGGCAACTAAAAAATAGGGACAGATCCCAGCAAATTAAGACCTATCTATAAAACTTACACACATGCGACATATCCGTAACAATTTCCTCCTGTCTCTGTCGGAGCATAACGTAAGAGATAAGGCTGTGAAATAAAAAAATCATTGACCAGTAAAAGAGTACTCGACCATTCTACTACGTACGAACAGGCGAGTAATAAGAGATATCAAGCGGCAATGTGTTTGATGCAATTAATTAAATTAAAACTAAAATTTACATGTAAAAACTGCAGTGATGTAAAATTAAAAACAATTTTCTGAGTATAATAAAGGTGAGATAAAGTTTTCCCATACTCATTACTAAGCACTGGGCCCTGAGCTGATCCTGGTAACCGGATATAGCAGTTCGCAACAAGCTTCACCGCTACGGGAACTCACGTGCCATATGGGATCACACAGTGTTACCTGCCACCCAGCAGAGGTGACATTCCCACCTTTACCCCAGCTAATTAAGGCTGGTACTCGATTTAGTGACCCAAGATGGATGCAAGGCTGAGTTGACCTAGTTGGTTTGGTTACATACCAAGGTGGTATACCCACCTGAAGACGGTCACCCATCCTAGTACTAACTGGGCTCAACGTTAAGCAACTTCGTTCGTGGATATTTTACGCACAAACAGCTAAACTCACAAGAACAAAAAATAGCCAAGTGATAGATTGTACCTGGTAAGTCAACAGCAACACCACGGAAACCCAATGCGGCAACCAGCTGCAAAGTTTTTATTTCCTCCCATGTTGCTGAAGAGAAAGCCATACCATGCAAGAATAACACTGCACGATCATCTGAACTACCAGATGATGGCAAAGTTTCTTTGTAATGTACCGTCACAGACTACAACCATACAATGTAAGATTAATACCATATTCCAAAACTGATCACAGACAATATTAACAGTATAAATCCACATTGGGACCCTGTCTGATTGACTGATTGATTGAAGTAAGGCAAACATTCTAACTCGTTTAAATATAACATAACTCAACGCATATCAGTTTAACGAAACTAATTATCATTTATTTAATGCAAAGCATACAAATTTCAATGAAACACACAGCATCATTTCGGAGATATAAGTCGAACTTTAAAATATCAGTTTTCAACATTATTGGCCAATAAAACAGTTAAAGAAGTCTGACAGTAAGTTTATATTTGTCATGTGGTTTGTGCACAAATAGCCGCAATTTTCACTGACATACGCATGCAATGAACATGCTACTGTTGCACTGCTTAGTCAATGGTAACATGAAAAATGGTACGTTTTGAAGTTTTGAACAAAAAACTGTACCGTATCTTGTGCTACATCATTGTTTGCACATAGCACATAAAACTGTTTCAATAATCACACGTTGAAAACTGACACTTTTTGTGTTCAAGTTTAAAAAAAAATTTGTATCTCAGAAACTAAGCTGTATCTTTTGTTGAAACTTGTATATTTTACGTAAAATAAACAGTAATAAGTATAGTTAAAATAGCACATGTTTCTATTGATATGTTGTCGGATCCGTACCTGGATAGATAAGTAGTAATGCCCTCTAGAGGATAATGCTACTGGTCTGTTGCATTTAAAGGGACATGAATTTTACTGTCACTTAAATTGTGAAAAACAGGTTGGGGCCACCCTATTGGTGGTATGGCTCCATGTGGTATACCACAGTTTAGAAAATAAACAAAGTGAATAATACTGTATACTAGAAATGCGTGGTAAAACCTAACATATAGCCCGCTCGGCAGCATATAGGGTCATCCCCTAGCGAATACTTATGAAACACACCCAATTACTGATCACCTCAGTGCCTAACAGCCCCATCCCCTAGCGAACGTAGCTGAACTAAGCGTGGTAAAATTATCGACGCCGGCCATACAATTTCTTCTGGCTTAAACTCCAGGGTCACTGAACTGAATCTCACCAAATTTTAGACGATGTATAGAAATGATGACCGATTAACATACTTAGATCAGAATTGCAATATTCCAATTATTCTTTGAACGGTAGCGTGCCAAATAAACGATGATCGTCATATTGCGGCCGAGTCACAATTTCTATTTTCTAGCCTGTGCTCCGCCAAAGTTACTGTTACTGTACTTCACCAAACTCTTACACGATGTAGAGGCATTAATAGCGCTATTAATGCATGCATATAGAAAACAATATTGCATTCCGTTTTGGAGTGCCACAGCAAAAAGTGAAGGGAGTCAATTTCAATGCCTGCAAAAACCCCCCAAAATTAATCGGTTACCATAACAACGTCCCTTAGGCTACTGCAAAACTCATGTCAATTTAATAATCCACATACATATGTCTACCGACGCTGAAAAGGTGGTGAAGATTGGTCTGGTACGTGCCGAGATATTCGGTCAAATATGCCAATTTTTGCCGTCTCGTCCAAAAAAAAGTGCAGTTCTTACCCTCACATCTCTGGGGTCACTGGACCGATTTTGACTAAACTTGCACACGATGTAGCTACAATATTTCCATTGCATATTTTTCAATCGGAACAGCCATAATCCTGCCCGGTTCAGAACGCTAGCCTACCAAATGAAGGTCATTTTACCAATTTTGCCCAAAATTGGTTACCATCGCAACGCCCCTTGAGGAATCGGGAAAAGCGGCTACTTATGAAACACAACCAGTTGCTGGTCCATTTAGTGCCTAACAGCCCGACCCCCTAGCGAATGTAGCTGAACTAAGTGTGGTAAAATTTTCAATGCCGGCCAAACGACTTATTATGTCTTAAACTTCGGCATTACTGAACCGAATCTCACTATAATTTTGCATGACATAGAGGCATTACTGGCACTATTAACGCATGCATATAGAAGGCAATATTGCATTCTGTTTCGGAACGCCAGAGCAGAGAATGAAGGGTGTCAATTTCGACATCAGCAAAACCTCTAAATTAAATGGTTAGCAACGTCCCTTGGGCTACTGCAAAACTTATGTCAATTTAATAATCCTAATACAAATGTCTACCAACGCTGAAAAGGTGGCGAATAGTGGTCTGGTACTTGCTGAGATATTGGATGGGATATACCAATTTTTGCTCTCTAGTCCAAAGACTGCAGTTGTTACCCTCATTATCTCTGGGGTTAATGGACCAATCTTGATTTGCACAGGATTTAGCTACAATATTGCCATTAAATATTTTTGAATTGGAACTGCAATATTCCTACCCATTGTAGAACGCTAGCTTGCCAGGGTTGGTTGGTTGGGGTTTAATGGCTCTTTTAACACAACTTAGGTCATATCCCGCCTTTAAGGTAAAGGCTATATGGTAAATATTAAAGATTTAATAGAGTAATGTTGCCAATTTTAACAAAAATTAGTTGCCATGGCAACGTCCCTTGAGGAATTTGAAAAAAGAGGTCCAGATCGATCACTCACACAAGTACCTGTGATTTGGTGAAAAAAAATCATGAAAATCGGTCCAGAGGATCCTGAGATAATTGATCTCCAGTTAAAAAAAGAGAAAAATAATTTCCGGAAGGTAAAATATATAGCACAGTCGGCAAGTTTGCCGAGCGGTCTAAAATATGCAAAACTGTTTTATACGCACTACAAAAATTAACCTGTATTAACCGACACTTCCAGATAATAATGGAATAATCTTGTTGCAGTAAAATTTTACTGCCTGCCACCTTTTAAAGAATGTCAGAAAATATCCCAAAACTGCACGAATTAAACGGTTACTCAGTACCTTAGCGATTATAATGGAAGTCAACTTCACTGTCTCTCACACTCCACACACAATCAATTTAATGTCTATTTTCGAGATAAACAAGGGTCAACCAGTTCTGACACTGTTTCAACTTCTTGACTTGTGGCAAATGTGGCAAAAATACCCGTAACCTGGCAACTAATATTCAGGATAAACTCACATGATCATCCACGGTGAATGTTGCATTTTTTTGCTCCACTCTGATGACATCAACTCGGCTCAGTACATCGCTTGGAATGTTACCGGCACTGGATACTTTCCATGTCGAGATTTTTGCTGGCTTGCTGGCAACTTTCTCTTGTCGATGTTCAACTTTCTGTTCTTGATATTCAACTTGCAGCTGTCGACGTTCGGCATTCTGTTCTCGATGTTCAACCTCTACTTCACTGGCAGAAGAGAGAAGATAACGATATGCAACAAACGCGAGCACGCACGTTGCAAGCAGTCCACAAACTAAACACAAGACAGTCCTGCGTGACATCACGGAAATCTCTGACAGTCTGCTAGTTGACAAACTAACAGCACTGAATACTCATGTCTACAAGCAACAGGCGACAAAAAGACAAATATAGCTCCATATTATTTCATTCATGTTTAAGCCAGATCCAATAAATATTTAAGACTGAAACAAGTAAACTCTATATCACTCAGCAAATATTTTCTCCTGTTACACTCAAGTGCTCACTTATTATTGCAGTTCGTGCCAGGTAAATCACTCCATGTAAGGAAAGTATGTGTGGTGCCAAGGAATTCCAAACATAAGCATCTAACAGTCATGTTCTGTTAGATTCTGATATGACTTTAAAAAGTGAAGTTTGCCTTATCATATTTAGTCCTGAAACTGAATGCTGTCAGAACTTCTTCTCCTCAGTTTTGAGTCACAGGATAGCATGGCCTAATTACTTTAACTTTTGACCGGAATGTCAAAACTGATTCACATCTTTCTGTCAACTATTTTCTAGGTCTTGGGTTAGGGGTTAAGGACAGGACAGAGATAGACAGATATACTGTCAGACAGACAATACAGTGCAATCTCTAATGAACGCTTCCAGAGGTAGGACGTGGAAGACCTGCACACAGTAACACTAACTAAACAAGTGTTAAGCACCCAGATGCAAACCAAAGTTTGATACAGTGCAAACAAAAGTAATTAGTAGAGTGGCATTTCACTGAAAAAGAATGACACAGACAACAGCAGTTAATAGTACTGCCAATTACCAATAACATAGTAAAAGATAAGTTGCTTAAACCGCTAAAACCCCTATATTTAAAAAATAGTTTTTTTAAATGTTTAAGTTCACTGGCAAACAAATTTTGAATAAAAACAACATGACTATTTTGGTATTAACAGAACTATTTCTTGATTTTGCTGCATATGCACTGTAGACTCAATACTAGAGACTTAACTCAACATACATACATACATACATAAAATGTTGCAGTGCCCAGTATACATAGAACAGACCTACTGTGCATTACAAAAGTTCAAATAAGAACGATAAACTAATAAAAAGCAATGTTAAAAAGATGAGCCTTTAATGCGTGTCGGAAAGCAGGTTATGAGTCAATGAGCCTGATGTTAGTGGGGAGAGTGTTCCAACTGTTCAAACTTATGTGTGTTAAGTAAGTAAGTAAGTTTAATGTTTCAAAAGCAGTCAGAAACCACTTGATTGCAGCTAGGCCTAGACAATCGCAATGCAAACAACAAAATACAATGTACAAGATCAACAAACAGCACTGCCAATA
>Ga0209782_1002276_pt1 | contig 10630 bp, 9 predicted proteins | sample WorMetmaBAHAMAS1_FD_187390 | JGI IMG/M metagenome (GOLD analysis project Ga0209782, IMG submission 187390) | Marine gutless worms symbiont microbial communities from Max Planck institute for Marine Microbiology, Germany - Inanidrilus... | ecosystem: Host-associated > Annelida > Digestive system >...
AGTGCAGCATGCAGCTGCCATAGCTCCATTGGATCCTTGCGAGGGACAGTCATCCATCTGTCCTGTCGTGTTGACGTTGCATGGCACTACAGTTCCGCCTCAGAATCAAGCCGACAGCTACAAGCGCATGGTAAACAACGACTTCGTGTTTGGATTCAGCAGTGCTTGGGTTCTTGCACCAACCAGGTCAGCTTTTATTCCTATTATGGTTCGATCCTATAACTATTTAATTTAGAAATATAATTATATGATGCCTCTGGTGAAGATAATTGGTATGAAACTGAATTACAAGTACAGTGAAGTTAAGGTGAAATCAGGTTTTGTTACTGGAGTATAGTGATTGCATATACAGATAACGGATGAAGCTGGCTGTTATTTCGCTGCTAATTTTTGTATTACTACGATTGTTTTGTGCAACATGCAATGAAGAAAACTTTTACTGTTAACTTGAACTGTCAGAAACAATTTTGTTTAACTTACATAAGTAATTATTTATTTGACCTGCTGCTGTACCATTTTAAATTTTTTATATGTAGCAGTTTCTGCATTTATACCACTATTTAAATCATTATTTTTAAAAATAGAACTGATTCATAAAGTAAAAATATGCAACAGTATGCACTTTTATTACAAACGTTGAGCTCGAAGCATAGTAGGTGATTGTTGAAACACATTGTGTGTGTGTGTGTATGCATGTGTGTGTGCATGCGTAGACACGGTGCACACAACTGGGAAGGTGTGGGAGCACTGAGTGCACTGACAGCTGTAGACAGCCTTGCACGTCTCACTCACTCACATTCATGGCTTCAGCGCAAGTCTTCACCTCACTTTGTACTGTTTGCCGGTCAGTTCTTTGTCACACCAGCACACTTGAATACTTTGCCATTATCTTTGCTAATAGAAACTCAGTTCTTCTGTTTTTGTGTTTGTTGGGCCCATTCCATGGGGCCATAGCGGTCCCCTCTGTCACGCGTTGTCGTCGTTGTCGTTGGCGTTGTCGTGGACATCGATGCGCAGGCGGCGCACGACAGTACCGCTAGCGACATCTGGTGAATGGCCGTGATGCGGCTCGCAGTGGTGAATGGGCCCAACATTTTTCAAATGCTTCTTGTTATTATTAAGTAATTTTAAAATTAATTATTAAAAATTAAACTAATTGTTAACATTAAAATTTAATCATTATAATCCAAATTGTTATTACTTTTCTGGTACTGGCTTACCCGGACAAAGGGCCATTAAACCTGTGTTGTTTCATCAAATAAATCACATGAATTTTGAAATGTGCTGTAAACAGCAGTATGTACTGGCTTTGCATGATTGTGATAATGCAGCTGTATATTATATTTTAACCATGTTCTTATTCTGGTACATACAACAATTGTATATCACAATTTGTCACCTTTGTGTTTCACCTTTGTATTTTGTCTGTTACAGGTCATTCGATGGGTGGTCATGGGGCGTGGCATCTCGCTACACATTACCCTGACATGGCTCTGGCAGTCGTGTCGCTGGCCGGCTGGATTCGCAAGGAAGACTACGGTGACAGCAATCTGTTTTTCCGGTACGTTACGTTTATGAGATGTGATTAGAGCCAGCACTACAACTAGGTACCGGTATATGATGTGATAAAATATAGAATATTTAGTGATCTCAAAAGCTGAGAGAACAATCAACTTAAACCAGAAACAAAGATACTAATGAGAAAGCAAAAACCAATATAACTCAAAAGAAATGGTGCCGTATGATATTCCGTGAAGTCAGTCCTGGAGCTAGAAGGAAGTCTTTGGTGGGAAAGAATTGTGGAACACGTAGGTTTGCATCGTTTCACTGTCTCTGGATCAATCACGTCTGTCTGGAGCATTATTCATTGTTTTAACTGGAGTGATCCATGTCATTTGTTTGACCTGCTGTGTGAACTTGAGTCTGGTAGTACCTCATAGTAGTAGTCACTGTGCGGTGATTGTAACTGAGCATAACTTGGTTGAGTTGGTTTGTGTGTGTGTTTGATTCAGACATGATATATCTGCAAGCCATGCAGACGTACTGGTGAAAAGTGTGATGGAAAGATGCATTTCAGAGAACTATGTTGACAAACATATATCTAACTTGAAGGTTTGAGCCGTTGGTTGAGATTGTGTACTAGTGCCTAATGGCTGAGTGAACAACACACACTGAAATCATTGCAGAAATGAGTCTTTCTACGTAATTGATTGCACTGCTACTGACACACAAACTTACAGCCCCAAAAAATATTCACAGAAACAAAAATAGAAACATTTACCTCATAACACAAAAAAAAAATTGTTTTAAAACAGCAAAAGCTTACCAAAAAAGTTAAACATAAGCTAACAGTTTAGTATAAGAACTGCTTATATGCATGTGTGTATTATTGTGCAACACAACACAAAGCAGTTGTAGTAATCTTCGCTGTTATCGTCTGTGCAGCTTTCATGGCTCAGACGTTGCCATTAGTGGGAAAGGTCAGTTTCAGTCGTAAAATGGCTGGCTTGTGTGTGCACATATCTGTATGTTGTTGCTATTGTTTAATACATATCTGTCTTATTTTTTTTCAAACTAAGTTCAGTGTGTTCCAATCTTTACAGTAGAGATAGGTTTTGTAGGCTGTATGCCACTTCACTGCTTAGCCGACAGTTTCAACACAGCATCTGTTGAATGCACTGCAGGGTTTGTCAGTGATGATTCGCATTGGCGCCAATGATCGCACTGTTCATCCGTTCTTCACACGCCGCATGTATCGTCTGCTGACGGAAGAGCGAATCAACGTCACGTATAGTGAACTAGCGGAGAAGGAACATTGGTGGTGGGACACGAGGTTTGTTTTTGTTATGATTAGTGATGCTTAGAAACAGTTTTCCTTCTTGTATAGCATACATTTGGTTCAGTGAAACTCATATTAGACGTGGCATGTGTGAGGTTTATAGAAGGCACATTTCTAGTTTGGTGCTGGAAGGGGTACCGAGTGTTGTGATGAGTATGTCTGTTTGTCTGTCTGCCTGTCCACTCACTAACACAAAAACCACACCACTGAACTTTGACAAATTATTTAGAAAATGTTATAATAATACATTTTGTACTTTGAATTTTTGTGGATGCCCTCACGTTTTCACATAACATTTTTGTGGTGCATTGTGTGTATTCGTAAGAGGCAATGGACTAGCATAAAAGCCGAGATTCCAACCAAAGTTTGTTCAGTGAAAAGGCCAGCAAGTGCTCATTATCAATGGCACACTGGAGGCAAAGTCTGCCATCTACAATTATCTTGTGTGTACTGTGTTTTGTCTGCAGAGAGACGAACGATGGTGGCTGTGTCAATGACCAGCAGCTGCGTGATTTCACGAACCAGTTTCTGCACATTCCAGCACAGCCGGATGCTCAGTTTGGCCACTGCAGTGCTAGTCCTGAGTCACAAGATGACTGCATGCTACAGAAATCTCACTACGGGATGATGGAAGAGCTGCAGAATTTCACATTTACTGTCATTAATCCAGCTTTTGCCGGAACAATGAGAGGATTGCGTGTGGTACGGCAGCGGGTTCCACATCATCGCAGCTTTGTAAAGGTCAGAAATCATCATTGTGTTGTTGACTGCTGTTGATTGTTGTTGGCAGCGCTTTGACAACGGTTCTGCTCTGATATATATTTATGTGTGAGAGATGCAGAATGAACATGATGTATTTTGTCTCCTGTTGATTCTGCTGTCGTGCAAAAAGTGAAACAAAATTGTTTTGTAGAAACTGTACTTTAAATGTGTGAGATATGATACAATATTTATAGTGTGCTCAATAGCTGACATAGTCATAATCTACCGCACTGTACCATAAACTGAAAAAATAATGGCAAGAAACTATAAACAAAAAAATACAAAAAATCTCAGAAGTACAAGAATCAGTCATAAAATTGTGGCATCAGTACTGAGGAAAGAGAAAAGAGTCTGTAGTGGGAATGACGTGTGGAAAAGATAGGTTTGTTGACTGTTGCACGGTCGATCACTTGTTGCTGTATGTCAGTCGGACTACGTGCAAGAGTGTCACTTGTTGTCAGCGCATCATGCCATGTGCATGCAGTGCATGTCGTGCTTAATCTCCAAGCATGATTTCTCTCCACTTGTCTGTAATGTTGGTCGATTGTGATCACATACTGTAACAAAAGTGGAAATGGACAAATGACAGGACAGGTCGGCGGCGTCTTGGCTACCTGTGTGCCGAAGCAGACCCAGCTTGTAATATCCTGTGATTCCAGACTCTACTGAGGATGGGAAAATGTGGAGTTTTGCACTTTGGCGGCAGTAATATCTGCTTCCAACAGCTCACATGTCACACTGTCTCGGCATCTGCTGAGTTTTTAGTTTTGTTTTTATTAATTGCCCTCGCAAGAGCTATCTAGTAATATTCGTTAAGAGTAATAGTAATTTGTATTATATGGGCTAACATAGTCAGATTAATCTACCACACTATACCATAAAAGAAGAAAATAATAGCAATTATTATAAAAACTACATTTAAATGTAATTACATTTAAGTAGCACAGTTTGTATGATGCCAATGTAATTATATTTAGTTTAGTTATTTATTAAATTCTACCATACATCGGACTTCTAACAAACAGCATGTACAGTTGGTATGTGTTGTCTGCTGGGGAAAGGTAGTGATGGCTGACCGCGACGTTGTTGTGATCGTTACGGATAATGTCGACATGTTACACATCAACTTCACCGCGCCGTCTGCCCGACCCATTCACTGGAGAACCAAGTCAATACTGGTAACACAGTACAGTTTATTCTGCTGGAAATACTTTCAGTGTGTCAAACATTAACGTATCATAGTTAATCATTTTTCGGCATTTTGGTGAAGTCCTTTATCTTGTGTTATTTTTTTTAAATCTCTAAAAACGTTGGTATGAGACTGCACATGGACAGTAGTTTGAAATGGTGGCAAACTTTCTTTATTCTGATCTTAGTGATCACAAATGAAGTTTATTTGAGACTAGAAGTGAAACAAAAGAAATACTCTGAGTTAACTTTTGATCATGGAAATGGCAACGTCCATTAACAAGCCACATGATGATGATGAGACTGCAAGTACACTGTGTCTCAAAAAAACTGCACCCCTAAGGCAGGTCGGCATAAATTCTGTTATTTTCCAAATACAAAAAAAAATCTGAAATACACGTTTTGTATCGAATGTTTTATTATGATGACATCACTATAACGTCATTTATAGGCAATAAATAAGGCGACATCTCTGCCGAATGCGCTCTGTAATGAACAGCATGCGGTTATTCGTTGCCTGGTTGCCATGGAAACCTTGCAGCTGGTACTCGACCCGTCTAAACTTTTTAAGCTCAATCGATCCGCAACTGAATGGCGGTACCTTGTGTGAAAAATTATTATGGGCGAACTTATTTTGATGAATTTATGCCGACCTACCTTAGGGGTGCAGGTTTTTTGAGACACAGTGTAGTGTGGTGATCTGGTGTGTAGCTAGTTAGTGCACAGTGAGTGAGTGATTCCGTTTTGTTCTCCAATGTTTCAGATTGACGACAGTCATTTGACAACAAAACTTGATGAACTTGATGAATTGTGTCTTTGCAAAGATAGTCACAGTACAGGTACATCCGTCTTTTAATCACTGTTCATCGGTTTCTGATTTGTGATTTAATTTATTGATTAACAAACAGAGTTACCAGTTGTTGTGCTGTTCTGTTGGTTGCTGCTGCAGCTGTGTGGAACGCTGATTGTGCGAGCTGTTCTAACGTTGATACATTGTCTGAGAGAGGAATTCGTACTCTCGGCCCAGCTCGGCGCATTGCTGAAAGTCCATTTCTAATAGTAATTGGTCAGTACTTACACTTGATGTTTTGTTACTAATTCAACACAGGGTAATCATCATTTCCGTAGATAATTCGGTGCCTCTTTCACTCGTGCTATCAAGTAATGATTTATGCAAAAATATCGGTAGTTTACTACAGTACATTTTGGTGCTGGGCCTGATATGATCAAGCAAGATATTCTAAAAATAGAACCATAGAATAAAATAAAATATTAATTCTACTGACAATTCTGTTCTCACGAAATCATATCAGTTTCGTGACAACAGCAGGTACGGTTATAACTAAAATAAATTTATTATATCCGACTAAGTTTTTATTTATATTGACTATAATGTGGATAAAACAAAAAGTGATCTTTTATTATGAGTTGAATATTCTACGCTCTAATGGGTCCAGCTCTATGTAGCCTCGTTTTCGGCTCTAGAGTTGAACAACTATCGCATATTACTAAACTGTGGGTTCTGGTATACCAGGTCATTTGAATTATTCCATGTGAGGAAAGTAGATGGCGTAACATGGTACCTAACAGCCATAGCCTGTTACATTTCTGTAGGCAATATGGAACATGCATATTTATAGGCTGTAAAGGCGGTCCTGAGTGAGATGATTGGCATGTGGCAGGCTAATGATAGCAGGCAGCTTGTATTAAACTAATGCAGGTACGCAGTCGTCTGATGAGATGTCGTCTGCTATCGCGAGACTTGCTGTCTACATTGCGAATCTCTTTTTCTTAACGTCCGACACAAATGCTTCCATTCTCAGAGACAAAGATCTTACAGAAGAAGTTGCTGGTTGGTTACCATTTGTCTGCATTATTCCAGAATAAAGCCTGGGGCATTTTTGATGAAATGCCTTTGTTACTTTGTTGCATACTTACTTCGCTCCCAGGAGGGGTTCAGAGTATTGTGATGAGTATGTCTGTTTGTCTGTCTGTGTCCATTCACATATCTCAGCTAGAAAGCATCTGCTTATTTTCCATCGTCTTTGGATGACATAGCTATTTACTTATTTATTTTTTGTCAGTTCTGTGGTGCCACGCCACCTTGTGTACATTTAGTGAAGTGATCAATTTGCCAAATTTGGGGGTGGTGATCCCCAAAAATGGGGCCTATGGCCCTGAAATTTGAACTCGGCACAGCTTTTGCACAATGCACGTACTGCACTAGTTTCATCATCCTATGTTTAATCATTGAGAAGTTATTGGGTTGTCAAACAAACAATCAAACAAACAAAGAGATTCGGGTGAAAACATCCACCTCGACCTGCTAAGCTATGCCGGTGGAGAAGAACTACTGTACATGGCTGTACTCCACCATAGCCGGGGCGTGGTCATCCTCTCGCAATGTTACGATACGGTATGTATTTCCAGTTTTGTGGATGACATCATATTTTCACACAAGAGCATAACAGCCTAAACTACTGTGATTCAGACCAAATTTTGCTAAGTGATAAAGATCAGCAAGTACACATCGTTGACTGTGCACTGGGGGTGAAGTATGCTATCTACAATTGCCTTGTTGTGTGTGCATTTTTGTACATGGTGCATATTTACTAAAATGCAAGATGGTAGTCATTGTCTGTTTCATCTATAGTCTAACAATTGCTTGTTGCGTCCTTCAATTAGTGTGCATCCTCGTGACCATATCATTGACATTCAAACCACTATTATTCAACGATTTTTTATCATGTTTTATCATGTTTTTATTACCATCACTATTTTAACTCTTATCGCTGTCGTCATAACTATCGCTATCGCCATTATTCAATTGTATGTTATGCGCCATCGGTCTGTACTATGTATTGTAGGAGGCGCAATACAAATGACTTTTTACATTTACATTTACATTTACATATTTATATGTTGCCAGATTGTACTAATGTTACACACATAGACAGTCATTCATAGTCAAGAGTTTATCTGAATTTGTGTTATTCTTATTATTGTTTCATTGCTGTTAATTTTCATTGCCTGTTTGTATTGGAACTGTGTACTGATGTGTGCATTTGTCACATTTCTAATAAATACGATACAATTCAATACAATCTGTGTATGAACAGTGCAGTTAGTTGCCTTTATGCACATGTACTCTATTGATCGTGAATTTTGCTATTATGCACGATTTTTTATGTATAGCTCAGTATTTTTTCTGTTTCAGCAAAATATAATTTATTGCTTCTGGGTGGTCCAAAGGAGAACATTTTATCTCAGCGATATCTTGACAGAACAGCTGTAATACAAACACAACGTAAGTTCTCTTAATGTTTTATTTTACTTGCCTTCGGTTCTTTTATACTGATATTTTTGTGTAAGAAGGCATCCAGTTTTTTATAATTCATTTTATCAATTTCTAGATGTTTTCTGTACGATGTCTCTCTCAGATGTGTCACAGCACCAACTGGCAACGTAAACACAGACAGTTAGCCATTGATGTGATGGTTGTTTATATTTTATTTACTCTGATACAGATGAATAAAGATAGACTACAGGCCACAGTTCAGAACCTGGGGCTTACATAGAGTGAGTGCAAGTGTATAATGGATGTTGGGGGAGGAGCAGAGCTGCCAGCAGGTTCCACGGTTAGAATCCCTCGACAGGGCGGGTCAGTGAGATGTTGGGTGAGTTCCACGGTTAGAATGCCTCGACAGGGGCGGGTCAGTGAGATGTTGGGTGAGGAGAGCAGGTTCCAAGGTTAGAATCCCTCGACAGGGGCGGGTCAGTGAGCTAGGTTGAAAGCTCTGTCTTCTCTGGATGCCTAATTGAGATGCAAAATTTGCCCCGACTATTTTCCAGGCTGTAGCGTAACACGAAACTGTCAGCTAAAGTTTAACTACAGGAAAACAGTTTAGTTAATTTCTAAATTTAAAATAGAACTGATTAATTAAAAAGGAAGAAACCTTATTTTTGTATATACCCAAATTCCATTAGAATACAATGTTACAATGATAGTTGCCTCGTCTCTCTACCGCAAATGAACTCGGTCCATTTGATGCAGTGCCAGCTTGTGACAGACAGACAGATGGACAGACAAACACAAGGCCGTAGCATATTATGCCACGTATAACTGCAGATTGGGGTATCTTTCAGTGTATAAATGGTGCAGTATTGTTTCAGGAGGCATTGTGCTGGGCAGCTGTGCATTTAGTGAGGCACGGACTGGATTGCTGACACTGGTGCCTCATGCGCAGTCACGACTAGCTCTTGTGATGATGGGTAACAGTGTCGACGGTCTCATAGACGCTGCGAGTCTAGCAACGCCAACCATTCCACCGATGACCCGGTCACCGGTAACTCTATGTTACGTCTCATTATGCCAGTTTATTGACAGTTAACTTGATTCCATATAGATAGTAAAGGCAATGCTTTTGCCCTTGCCACCTGAAGGCAGGTAAGGACTATGACTTAAACTAGAAATAGAAAGCTGTAAGACCAGAAATATGTGGCCATTTTGTACTGGAGAAATTTTTGTCATCAGTGTTAATTTTGTATTTGGACAAACTTGACAATTTTTACCTTATGATAGTTTCCACCCTTCAAATGCTAGATATCTAATGCCAGATCATAGGGGATTGCTTTGTGTAATTTTTTACAATTTACAGAATTTGCATTCTTTTATTCAGTTTAATGTATATTGTAGTATTTTACAACATTTTATGATATTTTATACTTGACTGTCTGGGTCCAGTGGGGGTGCCAGGCCCTAATGCACTTTAGAAACATTGTAGATTTTGGCAATATAATATAGATTGTGTGTTTATCTTATCACTTGCTGTTTTTGCTTCTTGTATCTTGCTTCGTTTTTCTCTTGCTTATACTTTTTAAAATTTACTTCTTCTTTATCGTTTCCTTTGAGAAGAGCCCTGCCGAATGTCGTATGAGGTGACTAAACCTAGGTTATAATTTGTTTCAGTTTATTTTATGTTGTATTTTTGTAGTTAGTTGATTTAGTGTTATACATTTTGTTTCTGTATTAACCGAGATGTATCTGTTGTTATTGGTTTTCCTCCCAGCTTTAATTTTGATTTTCTCAGTACGAACAAATAGATAAGCCGGGAAGAGTGTTTCGATATGACCTTTTTAGTATCGAGTGAGACATTAAACCTTAACTCAGTCAATCATTCAACTTAATTATCTGTACATGAGTTTTTATCGTATTGTTTAATTGTTTAATAAATGTTGGTAATGAACTTAATTAATTATCAGTAATGTGAATTAAACTAGTATGTGAACAAGTGTACTTATTAGTATGTTGCAGCTTCATACTTAGTCTGTTGCAAATGGTTTTGCTGTTTCAGTTTTCTAACATGGTTCCAGATTTTGTGATAACTGGTCCGCAGTACCGAGCCCGTGGTCCTGCCGGATATTTGTGTGCGGGTTTTTGGAATTTCCGATGGGACTTTCGACCCGAACTTGTCTCGTGTCCACACTGCATCTGATCTTGGCATTTAGCGCATTCTGTGATTGGAGACTGATCTGTAGTTTATAACCTTGTGAAATGATGCAAGTTGACTTATGATAGTGATGGCTGTGAGATCTTCCTTACTGTGCTTTCGACCACTTTGACACCGATGGTGATGGGTAAAGTATCCAGCCTGGTTTCTTGGCTGTATTTTGCCATAGTGGTGGCATCGTTCGTTTCGTGAACAAAGTCACTCTACCTAGAGCCCGGTTAGTACTGGGATGGGTGACCATCTTCGGGCGGGTATACCACCAACTAAGCCAGCTAGGTCTTGCATCTAACTGGAGTCGCTAAATTGAGTACCAGCCTTAATTGTGTGAGGT
>Ga0209782_1002277_pt1 | contig 10629 bp, 8 predicted proteins | sample WorMetmaBAHAMAS1_FD_187390 | JGI IMG/M metagenome (GOLD analysis project Ga0209782, IMG submission 187390) | Marine gutless worms symbiont microbial communities from Max Planck institute for Marine Microbiology, Germany - Inanidrilus... | ecosystem: Host-associated > Annelida > Digestive system >...
TGCATACTGTACTTAATAATATGGCCTTATTGTGTACAAAATATTATCAAAATTGGTTGATGAGTGTTGAAGATATAGCAAACCAAAGCAGTGTCATTTCTGAGCATGACTGAAAAGACCCATTTTGGGGGTTCATGATTCCCAAGGTAGTGCAGAGACATTAGTTAGGAAAGGTGGGATAACAAATTACCGTTTAATAGCATATTCCTTTAGCAATCTACCTGCCGAAAATTACCAAAATTGGTTGATATGCATTGAAGTTATAGTGTGCAAGTCAGTGTCGTTTTTTGAGGCACAGTGTAGAACTACACTGTGTCTAAAAAAACTGCACCCCTAAGGCAGGTCGGCATAAATTCTGTTATTTTCCAAATCCAAAAAAATCCAAAATATATTTTTGTAGGTAATTTCATTCTAAATAAAAGCTGTGAGTTTTATTATGATGACGTCACTATGACGTCATTTATAGGCAATAAATAAGGCGACGTCGCCGCCGATTGCGCTCCGTAATGAACAGCGCAGCTGAGCATACGGTTATTCGGTGCTTGGTTGCCATGGAAACCTTGCAGCTGGTACTCGACCCGTACTAAACTGTTCGAGCTAAATCGATCCGCAACTGAATGGCAGTGCCTTGTGTGAAAAATCATTATTGGCGAACTTATGTTGATGAATTTATTTCGACCTGCCTTAGGGGTGCAAGTTTTTTTGAGATTTTTTATTGCTTGCACAACAAACGGTAGGTAAGCGCAGGTCTTATTTAGACTAGAAATGTTGGCACACATCCCATGAGTGACTCGCCCGTTCTTGTGCTATTGGCGCCACCTGACTAATATGGTTGAATTTCGAGACAACTTGTGGTCCAAAATAATGTATGATAGCCACATTATAGGCTTTCTTATGGTACTTCCCGCTGTGTATGTTTATTAAGCTGCCAACTGTGAATGGCATCACATCAAAATGTTTTTTTCACTACAAATTTATACTATACTGATTAAATATGGCAAATATATATAAAGAAGTTTGATGCCCGACTGTCAGATAGCACGCTATACACTTCACATGCAGCTGTTAAAATATATATAAGTACAAATACAAAGTAAACCAGCAATTAAAAAGCATGTTACTGTCATTTAATCACATAACAGTCCATCAGCTAAATGCTAATTAGTATACATGAATGATCCACGACTTAAAAGTTGGAGGCGATCGACCACACGTGCTATCGATGTCCACTAATTTCCTTTTCCTTCCTCCCTTCTCGCCATTTTTGCCCCATTTTTGCACCCTAGCACTCTACCCACCTTCTATCTACATCCGTTCACAAAAGTTGGAGGGGGATGCGTATCACCGGCCTCATATGGCGGTTGCATCTATGCTTCTTACAAACTGTGACAACTCGGGTGACTGACAAGACAGATAGGCCTAGGCCTACGTGTTGTTTTCAGCGAGTGCATATAATGAAATAATGTTGCAACAAAAAGCACAGAAAAAAGCACACTCCTTATTGAAAGTAAAGTGAAAAAAACGTGACATATCACCTGGATTGAGTCATACGTCGAACTCAACATCATCATCATCATCATCGCCGCTATCAAAACTAGGACATCAAACTTGTGCTTCATTTTTCTTCTGTGTATAAAATGAATTAAAACACACCGCCGGTTTTCATCTCACTTGGTCGGTCCCTTGTGCTACTGTCTATCTTATTATCACAGATAATGTTTCCATCTCGCCTGTTTTCTCATCAGTTACACCTACTATTTGAGACACTGTGCAACACTACTTAAGTTGGCGAGAGGGGTTGATTCCATGTTGCCAATGGCGACGTGTCAACATCATCAGCAGCAGCAGCAGGCCGCTGATAAGTGCCATTGTTGTCGCGCTCTCTGAGCCAAGTAACGTGATATATCGTATTAGATATTCAGCTATACACCAAACAACCAGCAGTAGCTCTGCGAATGATTCGGCGACTTACAGGCCTAAGCCTGCATCACAGAACTGGAAACTTGTAGATAGCAGATTTCGCCCCAGTGTGCAATCCACGATGTGTACACTTGCCAATCAAAATTTGGGTGGAATCAATGTAGGCCTAGTAGTCTTCGCAGTTATGCTCTTGCCGCTTAGCAATCTACACGACGTAGGCTATACCACACAGCCCATTATGTGAAACAAGACGCCATCTACAAAACCGGAAGCAGATAACACCTCACAAAGCTGTCAAAGTAGGACCGAGCCACGGCCGCACGCAACATGCACAAAAAATGCTCAACGTCAGTCGTCTGTGATTTCCAGCCGTCTGACCTATAATGCACAGGCAACACACCGGGACTTCTGAACTGGCAGTAGACAAATATCATGGAAAGGGATAGGTGCAATCACTCTATGGGATGCGTCCCCTGACTCCCCTCCAAGTTTGGATAACCTGGCGGACTAAGTGTAATTGGTCCCCCCAACTAACGTGACTCATTTTTCAGTGAGCTAGATATGCAATGCAACATCACAGACTCCAACTTTTGTTAGTGAGGGAAGCTTCTATATTTAAGGGGCACACTGTAAATCGGGCGCGTTTATTTGTGTGGGGCATATATGGACCACCCACAGAGTACTTAGTGGTCTCAATCACTGTACAAAATGTGGTTATGATCGATGCAGCAGTTTTGATAATATGAAGGTTTAAATATTTGGCATGTTTGACTTGAAAACGCCTAGTCATGTCCGAAAACTGGAGTTTTTTTTTTTGGGGGGGGGAGGGGGGACGTGACCCCCCTAAATGGGGAGCAATGTCAATTAAACCTCAAAAGGCACATGTGTGAGTCCATGTCGCATGAAAGTTTGTTGAATAATCTGACCTGTGGGTGAGTTCCTCAATAAAAAGGGGCATAAGTAAAACATTCTAGTTATATTTAACACATTTTCCCTTGGACAAATTTGCACCAAATTTTGTACAGGGGTAAGGGTCGTGGACATAGTCACCTGCACCAATTTTTTGGTGATCGGCTCAGGGACACTGATTCTGTGAGGGGTTAGAAATTGCCTATTAGCAGTGACAAAGCCAATCACTGTTAACACATCCCTATAATACACATCATGGTTAGTGCACTGATAGCTGGACATAATCTCTTTCAGAAACTAGAGTCATTTCTCAACAGATTTCATCAAATTCCACGAACTTTGCTGCTATAATATAAAATATGTAAGAAGCAATGATTAGCAACACCTGTTTTGTATTTTACATATCTCTTCTCAATGCACAATGACGTTACTTAACATGTTGCAGCTTGGTGTAAAAATTAAGTAAAATTTTAGTTTTTGTCTATTAATTTGGAGGGCATTTTAAGGAGTCTACAGATTTTCGATTATTGCTAAATCAAAATGACACAGAAAATTCTGACAAAATTGGAGGGAAAAAAGTATAGTAACACACAAAGCTCGTGGGTTGCTATTACGTGATATTTCATAACACAGAATCTCTAAACTGGGTCAAGAGCAACTTGCATATTATATACCTCAACGTAAATAGATTATCGCTCATGTGCAAGTTTATTTTCAAGTTTCCCTCGGTTGAACCTTTTAATGACGACGACTTGCCAAATGAGTGCATCCTCACACTTTTTGCGGCATTTTTTCCCATCTCCCCCAAAATAGGGGGCACAGTGAAGAATCCAGTGACAGGATATTAAACTGGCATTGTAACCCCCAACTGTCTGTGACATACCCCCGTACCGTCCATTCGTGGCTTCTGAGAACTAATGTCGCATAAATAAATAACACAATTTGTCAAAATAAAGCTTATGTTCAGTAAGTGCTATGTATATGTATAGTACCTTCTGGACTAATTATAACAATTATTATGCACCGAGTGTAAGTTAAAGCAACAATAAGACAAATGTCTGTTAGGCACACACACAGTCAGCTATCACAGCAGTAGCATGATAAAGCTAAAATCAACAAGCTACTTATCAGTAACAACAAAATTTGGTATTGCTGAATGATAATCACAGTGCAGATCAACCAGACGACCACTCTGCAATGCAGCCGTATTACTTTGCCAGCGTTGAATATTACTCTGGCGGCTTCTTTGTGTGTTCTGGATGTCGCTGCGCCCACTCGAGCCAACTGCCCTTGTATGTCAGCACACTGTTTGTTGCACAAATCCACCACAGAAACCACACATGCACAGTTGCAACTTGCACACACCAACAAACAAACAGCACTGCAACAGACATTGTGTGTTCAACAAAGACACACTCGTGCCCTCCTATCATCAACCACTTGACAATATTTGGCAGAATGGATACAGAAAGAGTAAGCAAGCAATCAAACAATGATTTATGCTGCCACCTCACCTAAGTAGTGCATCTGCACTACCTCGCAGAAAGCAGAAACAGAAATCACATCTTTACACTGCAGTGCTGGATTCCTCCTGTGAGAAAGTTAACCAGCTGCTGTGTGTGATTTCTACAATAAATTACTGACTAGCAACTCATGCTCATGCTAGCGTGTAACTCAGTAAATCTCGTGATCAGCTGAGTTCAGCCGTGCGTTGTTGCAGCGCCTGTACAGCGCAAAACTCACAACTTCATTTCTCGTGAGCTTCAACAGCACACAGCTGATCACGAGATTTACTGTTGTGTCGAGCGTACAAATATGTTTTAAGTAAACGTCTAAAGCCGTCTGCACTGATCACTAGGTAAAGTAAAACCAATCTGGATCTTACTGAAGCAAGTGACCGTGAATGGCAGTGCAACATTTCTTACAAAGATTATCAAAATTAGTTAATGCTCTGTGACCTCCGATATGTGGCGCTTTACTTACTTACTTAATGCATACTGAAGTTATAGTAAGCCAAACAAGTGTCATATGTTGAGACACAGTGTATTACCACACACTTAATCTGTTCGCTGGTTGTCCCATAATTACGAGACTAATTAGTGCAAAATTGAACACAAAATAAATTACAAATAAAAAGCAAAAAGTTACAAGTTTACAACAGCATTCAGCAATACAATACAGACACTTAATCTCAAGTCAACGAACAAACCTTGTAAAACTGAACTTTTGAATGAATGTTTCCGCTGCTTGTGTCGCACGTATTCCTGCCCTGCAGTAAACCACAATCGGCTTGCCGCCGGGCGACGGCTTCTCAAAGCCGTATTTTGTTTTGAACTCATCCGTGGACAGATGCATTGCCGACTCTATGTCATCAACTGCAAACAAACACACAAACATTGTTTTATGGACCTTTTCCTCATGAACTCCAGTTAGCCAGATTTCTCACTGATTCTCTTCCTAGACAGGAGCAAAGGACTATGTATTATGCTTGGGGAAAACTGGCATGGCTAAATTGTATTTAACAAGTCTGATGTTTTGCTGTTCTCACTGACAGCAAATGAACATTCATAAAATGGAATTACTGTACATCATTTCTGTTGTACAAATAAGCAACGAGGCCAGTCATATCGGAAGAGTGATCGAGCGTAGATAATGAGAAAAAGTCTAGAGAGATCAAGAGGATATGTGCTGTCGTCAGTATGTGGCTGCAAATGCATGCGAACATTTCTGTTGTGTAAACTAACTTGGTACACACAGCATGGTACGCAATACAACCACTGACTACTCTGTATCAGTTTCTCAAACATCTGGGCCACAACTTCACCTAATGTAGCCAATTATAACAGCGCTAGCTACATGTTGCCACCCTACTGTTACCGTGGTCTTTCTTTCTGTGTTCTCAACACACTGGTGTGACCTGTGAAATAAAGCTGAATTGATTGAGGTGCCGTTTGGGTAATGAAATGGGACAGACACAGGTGGCCCAAGGAAGAACATGTTAGATGCAAGTCCAGATCCCACCAACGGAAGGGGCACTTTCCACACGGATATGTCGGGATTTTTGGACACAAAGTGGAGCAAGCAGCATTCTGATTTGTCAGCTGCTGACACAGTTAGGTGACACATCAATTTTCTTTCTAAAAACATCCACTCCCTCTGCGATGCAGCCGTTTGTCAAAATTATTTGACCAGTTGTTAAAATTCTTGCATAAGCAGACACAGAAGAACACTTGTGATCAAATCACTATTACAGATCACTTCAGAGTTTAAATGTGTCATTACACTACCTTGTGAAATTATTTTGACCAGTTTTCAGTGACTCATGCAGCCAACGATATGCTAAATCTGCTTCGTCCTGTAGCTCAATTTGAGTGCAACAATAAGTAGGCCTAAATAAAACTAAATAAATGTGATATCAATACATATTAAAATCACAATCATACAACATAACGACATCCATGTCACGGCATCTTTTCCAGGAGAAACTGGTAAAACCAATAAGATTAAACCATTACAGATTTTAATAAAGCAAGAGATGACGGTGTGACAATCATACCAGCTCAACCACTGGACCATTGCGGTCATGTGCATCTAACTCCAAACAGACAACCATGACCAGGGTATTTACTTCACAAAAATATGTCTATTCAACAAGCAACTCAGCTGTGATAAATTCTAAAGAAATTTTTTAATATCTTGAGAGCCAGGAGTTTTTTTCACACTGTTTATCTGATATGTTACTCTAGATGGTCTGACTAAGACACGTGACAACCTGGCAGCACGTGTGATGATGGGATCTGACCAAACTCAGCAGCTTCGTCGACATTACGGACGTCAATGATGATGGCGTCATTCTGCTGTAGACGCTGTTCAACATCGTCTGAAGTGACAATCACAACTCCGAGAGATTCTGTTACACACAAAGATGCACGGTCGCTCGTCTCCGTAACAACTGATATTTAGCTTGAGTTTTCACTCAGTGTCTCAAATTTTAGGATAAAACAACCAGCAACACCATACCAAACAATGCCTATCAGCAAATGATTCACTCCTTACAAAACAAAGACATTCACAAGATAATTCAATCATTGTCTGTTGTACCAACTGCAGCTGGAAAGTTACTGTACTGCATACCACACTTTACTACAACACTTGTGTCTAACAGCCCTTTCTGCGGGACTACCCCGGTGAGTCGGTGCCAGGAAGGTAGAACCAATCTGGAGTTACTGGAGCAAGAGACACTGAGTTGGAGCGACATCATCTGCACCAGAAGCAAGTCTGCACTTCGGCCCAGATAGATAGCCACACCAGCACCCACCACTCAGTTTTTACAGGTCCGATGCCCTTCCTGCGACCCAACCAACAGCTTCAAAGCACTGAAAGCTAGTACCACAACTTACTAAGTCCTGCAAAAATAGTCTGGCCTCCAGACTATATGAATTCTAGAGCATTATGACACAGTACACTGAACCTTAATTAATGGATGGGTTGTTATTATTACTGATCTTGATTGTGACAGAATTTATCCAATCTCGGTATAAATGAGTCAGTCATACTATACTGCTCAAGAGGAAATTTCTTACCAGAAGTGACTTTGTAGTCCGAAGTCAATCTAAAGCATATTGTGTAAACCGGTTTGTTGACACTGGAAAGAACGTAATACTTCTGAACCAGGGGCAGCTTTCTGTTACAAGCCACTGAAACCGTTCTGACAATATGAAAGCCACGGCTTGTCACAAGCAAACTTCTGCGTGCCAAATGCGACAGCATCATTTTCAACCACACTTACACGACTCAGTAATATCTTAATAATATAACCATAACCTAATATAACACTTCCGCGTAAAAACTTTCAGAATAACCATTTCCGGTATAAACAATAGCTAATTGGCTATTATTCCGGCAGCCTGAAATATAACTGAAACGGCGGCGGCGTCGGTCACCGGAGCAGCAGCCATGACACTATTTGCACGGCAGCCTAAAAACTTACGGCGGCAGCCGGCAAAGGCGCAAAATTAAAATTATTCAGTCACCTCCATTTAAGAGTCACTGGAATAGCGGCTCCCACGCTATTTATAAATTTTATACGGCAGTGGCCACTAATTTTCACCGAATTCACCGAAGCCACCACTGTGAAACAGAGATGGCATAATTAAGTAGACACAGGCTTAGAGCCATATAACGTCTACTATCTAACATAGTCAATTTCTAATCGTCTCCGGCTCCAGTGCTGACGAGATGTGCTTCTTAAATATTGTAGGATAACGGAAAATTAATCCGCACACCACATCACCTCCTCCCGAGGATTATTTCCAATATACTGACTGTCGAGCACCTAAATTGCGGGAATCAAATTATTAAGGATAAAAGGCCTTAAAATACTAAAAATAGAACTTATCCGGCTAAAGAACTAGAATAAGAACCTCTAAACTTAAACTCGAAACTAAAATGTAAATTGTTATACGCGAAACTCGAAATTTTGGAAGCAGGACATTTGGAACTAGCAGATCTCAAAGAACAAAAATTTTGGAACTTGAATTTGGAAAATAATACGACACCAGATCTCGGAACACTGAAATTTTGCTATGAGATTTCGCCTAATAGCGAATTTTGACCCTAGCATTGGTATGAATTGCCAAACCGAAATTGATGACTAAATTCTGATCTGGGAAGATGAAAAAAGTTCTTCCGCAATAAAAATTTGGGATGTCACGTGATAGTAGGATCTCTGAGGATTCTGGAAAGTACTTCTCCGAAACTAGAAAATGCGAGATATGATCGACCTCTGTTCTCGGACCGTGACCCTAACACCAGGCGACGAAAAATGCAAAAATTTGTGTGATTCTGGGGTTAGGGGTCACTCAAGGTCATCGGCAATATAACCATTCAATAGACCATATGACTTCCTATTCGACTTTAATAGAAACGCATCTATCTTGTACCGTTTTTCAGTTATTATCACTTATTTCCCCAAAATTGAAAATGTCACGTGACCGTGACCACGCCCACTCAAGGGACAGTCTGTAATCCTAATGCTAAAGCATCACATGCCGAACCAGTGTATAAAATTTGAAGTGTCTAGCTTATGCCGTTCTGGAGATATTTTAGTAGGGAAGTAAAAAATTAAATGGGTCACGTGACCATAACCACGCCCCTTTGGGGATGATTTTTTTATTTGTTTGGTAAGACTTGATATAGCCTACCTGTGCACCAAATTTGACAGCTCCAGCTTAAGCCGTTCCTTAGATATGGATGGGGGGTCTAAAATTTAAAATGGGTCGCGCGACGTAACCACGCCCCTTTCAGGGACATTTTGTCCTCCGTAAGCTGGGACTAGCTACAGTCAACCTGTGTACCAAATTTGAAATCTCTACGTTCACCCAGTACAAAGATAATAAAGGCGAGGAAAAATGCAAAAATTTGGATGGTTTGGGGGGGTTGGGGGTCACTCAAGGTCATCGGAAACATCGCTATTTGATAGAGCACATATGACTTCCTATTCGACTTTAATAGAAACTATGCGTCTATCTTGTACCGTTTTCGACTTATAGCGCGTTTTTTTTGTCGAAAGTGGCCAATTTTAACCCACCCCACCTGCATTTGTCGCCCCTATAGGGGGTGATCCCGTTCGAATTTCGCTGTGAACTTTGGTGTCAGAAAACTAGAGTCTCGGGGCTATCGTGTGGTATTATTTGCGTGATCCTACGTTTAGCCGTTTTGATACAATACCGGAGTGTCACAGACACACACACACACACACACAGACACACGACGACGGCATATACTGCGCTTAGCATAGCGTCACGTGGTAAAAATCCTGGCTACGTCCCTGTGGTTATGGTCACGTGACCCATTTAAATTCTTAGTCCTCCTAAAATATCTCCGGAATGGCTAAAGTGAGAGACTTCAAATTTTGTACACTGGTACGTTCACCATGTAACGTTTTTACCGCGTGAGGCTATGCTAAGCGCGGTATTTGCCGTCGTCGTGTGTCTGTGTGTCTGCCATACTCCGGTATTGTATCAAAACGGCTAAACGTAGGATCACGCAAACAACGCCGCATGATAGCCCCATGACTCTAGTTTTCTGATGACAAAGATCATGGCGAAATTCAAACGGGATCACCCCCTACGGGGGCGACAAATGCAGGTGGGGTGGGTTAAAAGTGGTCACTTTCGACGAAACACGCACTATAACTCAAAAACGGTACAAGATAGACGTATAGTTTCTATTAAAGACGAATAGGAAGTCATTTCCACTCTATCAAATGGCGATGTTTCCGATGACCTTGGGTGACCCCTAACCCCAATTTTTGCATTTTTCGTCGCCTTTCATATCTTCGTAGTGAGTTAACATAGAGACTTCATATTTTGTGCGCAGTGTGATCATAGCTAGTCCCAGCCGACGGACGACAAACCGTCCCTGAAAGGGGCGTGGTTACGTCACGTGACACGTTTTAAATTTTGAGTGCTCCATCCATATCTCAGGAATGGCTGAAGCTAGAGCTCTCAAATTTTCTACAAAGGGAGACTATATCAAGTTTTGCCAAAGGGATGACAAATGACCCCTAAAAGGGGCGTGGTTTTGCTCACGTGACCATTTTGTATGGGCAACTGTGGACTTAGAAAGATTCTCCACTGCACTGAGGCGCGCGCCGTTAGCTGCGATAAACAATTCGCCGCCGACGGACTATTGCTGATTGCAAGTACGACGCTTGTATTAGGCCTAAGCTCCATCGGTTCGACTTGTCGCCGTATGTGTTGCAAAGTTGGCTGTATAACATATAGACAACAAGTCGAT
>Ga0209782_1002278_pt1 | contig 10629 bp, 8 predicted proteins | sample WorMetmaBAHAMAS1_FD_187390 | JGI IMG/M metagenome (GOLD analysis project Ga0209782, IMG submission 187390) | Marine gutless worms symbiont microbial communities from Max Planck institute for Marine Microbiology, Germany - Inanidrilus... | ecosystem: Host-associated > Annelida > Digestive system >...
ACTTTGATCAGCGGCCGGTGTGCTCAGCTCAGTGTGCGGAGTAGTAGAAACTCACTGACACGCAGTCGATTCGCAACGGTCAGCTAAAATGGTAGGTGCGTGGTTCTCACACTGGACGGTGCGGCCGATGCGGCCGGTGTGGCCGGTGCGTGGTTTATACAGACCGGGGGTTCGAGTGGTACCCCTGGGGCGCGCAGTGGTACGGCCGTGTTATGAAAGCGCAAAAATCTGCCACGAAAACGCAAATATATTTTCAACAAAAGCGCAAATGTAAAATCAATAAAACCGCAACTCGTATCTCCAGAAGCGCAACAGCGTCAGTGTCAGTCTTACACAAAGAATAACAAAAAACATTTGAAAAATGTTGGGCCCATTCGCCACTGCGAGCCACCGCACGCCCATTCACCAGGTGTCGCTACCGTCGCACGTCGCACGCCACCTGCGCATCGATGTCCACGACGACGATGACGACAACGACAACGCGTGACAGAGGGGACCGCTATGGCCCTAGAGATAATGGGCCCAAAAACTCGTATCAAACACTAAAAACACTAATAGGCCTAAGGCGCAAAGCGATATCCAACGCGCCGAATATAACCGAGCTGGTCAATCTACGTTTGCAAGAAACTCTTAACGCAACAGCAGCAACATTGCTAGCTTTGCCACGGTGGTCGTGGTCTCCATATTCAGCGACAACAGCAACGTCGTTCGTTTCAATACGCCACTTACAAGTCTTCACAACACATCGACAACACACATTTCCGTTTTTCTTTCGGTAATATTCGCGAAATTCATTGTCGTTATATACAAAACAACTCTTTCTTTTATTAGTTACTGTATTCATTTTCACACCTGGCTGACACACCTGACTGGCACACCTAGCACGAGCCGTCTCGTCTGACGTCAAGTGAGTGGACGTGGCAGTGATGCATGCACGCGTCCGAGGGAGGGGGATGATTGCGAGGGGGGTCGATCAAACCCTTCGAACCCCCCTGGTTACGAGCCTGCTATACTGCCTTTCGGAAGATGTTCTTGTTATAATAAGCTTACATACTACCAACCGGTCGATGTTTTAAAACAAGAAGCATTTGAAAAATGTTGGGCCCATTCGCCACTGCGAGCCGCCGCACGCCGCCTGTTTTACATTGCCATTCACCAGGTGTCGCTACTGTCGTACGCCGCCTGCGCATCGATGTCCACAACAACGACGACAACGACAACAACGACAACGCGTGACAGAGTGGGCCGCTATGGCCCCATAGAATGGGCCCAAAAACAACTTGCATACAGGTGTAGATTATATGCAGACAGTTTCCTGGCATATTATTATAACACTATTGTAATTTGCATTTTACTTCGTTAATACGCGTACCGGTATGTCTGCGCTGTTGAGTACTCAGCGAGGCCGTCAATGTCCGTACAGAACGCTTCTGGTCATTTTGCTTTTAAATAATCGACTGACTAATTGATATTCATGTGTAGATGACGTGTTGTAGATGTGGTCATCACGTGTCCAGTTGGTGGTCAGCGTGTTGCTGGCAGTGTCCACTACATGCCAAGGTCACGTCAGTCTCACCTATCCTCCGGCACGCACCTACGCACTGGACTTTCTCGACAACGCGCGCACTGTTCCGCCGTGCGGAATGCCTACAGGTTGGTCGAGTTCCAAGTCCTTATCCGCCATGCCCCACTAAAGTGTTTAAAAGTCACGTGATGTTAGGTTTGGCATGAGTTCGTCCAAAGTCAGCAACTATTCGTTAACTTTATCTAACATATTAGCGACCCCGACCATGCATTGTAGACTCAAAGACAGAATAGTTACCCAAAGTGAAATATAAGTTGAGTAAAATGAAAAGACTGGTATGTATGCTTTCCAGTAGTGCAAAAATTTTGAAAATCGATTAAGATTTGACAAAGATAGAGACAGTTTAAAGGTGGGACGTTTTTTTGAGACACTAGTTTATGTAGTCTTCCTCTCTTTGGCTTTCGTCTGCAATTGCAATAATGCCGCATTTCCCGAGCTAGCAGACGGGCTTGCATTAATGTAAATTGGCCAACGATCTATAGAGGCCGACGCGCACTTTTCTTGGCATGGCTCGCGGTGATTATGCCATTATCCCATTATTCCCATACTCTGCAATCTGTGTGTAAGACGCACTCGGTGGATCAGCCAATTAACGCTACCAAGATGCAACGACAGACCGGTGTCGACTTCTACAAGAAAACTGAGACTGCGCAGTGCTTCATATCATTCCAACATTTCACTCAGTCAGCTCTGCAATAGGCCCTATGTGACGGTTAATGACTATGCACAGTCTATACGAGTTTGAAGTTCGTTAACGTCGTCTGCCGTCCGTCTGCCACATTGACGTTAAGTGCCATCAACAAAGTCGCACGTTCAACCATAGTAGGCTAGTAGCACACAATATTGTATGCACATCAGCTACGGTCAGAAGCGGTTGACAATTGCTAAAATCTGCGACAATCCTAAAACGAAGAAGTCCAGACTTTAGAAGTAACTTGTTAAGGTTACGTAACTTATGGAAAGTAGCCTTATTTTTACCAGCCACTTTAGTAGTCCAGGTAAAGCACGGGTGTGAGTGAGTGCGCATGTGTGTGTGTGTGTGGACAATAACTTTCGTATAAGATGACCTCTGACTTAGATTTTGGCATGCTAGTGCATTTTGACCCTCGAGGTCAAGAAAGAAGGACAAAACCATGCTTGTGGATCAAACTTTTCGGTTACATGATATAAATGTCCATTTTGTCTGTGGATGCACACTGGGCGCCACTAGACGGCCGTGGTTAAAAAGCAGAACCTTGAATTTGAAACAGTAAATAAGTAACAGCAAGCTAGCTGTTTGTTTGAGTTCTTTGTGCCAGTGGTCGGCGCTACCTCAAGTGAGGGTTTTGCGGTTCATGTATCTGTTTGAATCGTGATCGTGAATTTCAAACTGCGCGTGACTCAGTGAGCACTAGACACTGTAGATAATAATAGTTGGATGATGGCACTTACAACGTCCGATTGGCGTCGGCTGTGGGCCTACTGCACTGTGTCATAGCTCTAGGCTCTCTAGAACTAATATGCTCGACGGCAGCCGGCTGTAGCGAGTGGACATTGGTGTATATGAGTGGCATACTAAGTCAGTTCTAGCCACACACACACACACACACACGTGACACACACGATTCATTACAGTGTTTCTGCTATACGTGCCGGCGGCAAGTTATTGCCATCGTCGTTATTGTCTTACGTCGCTCGCTGCCAATATCGTCGTGCGACCGGTTCAGCACGCCAAATATGACATCCGTGTACTTACTAGAAATTGCTGATGAAAAAAACGCATACCGCGCCGAAGCGGAAATGCATTTTCTCATTCGGAATGCAACTGTATCCGCGACGCCGATGAACCGCGCGACGCTGCCTCCCACGCCCAATCAACCGCCATGCAGTACACAGAGATTGCAAAGTTTTCAAACAGCAAAACTGCCAAAAATGACATTATAACTCACTCAATGTCGTTGATAATTATGCCATTTGATAGGCCATACGCGATTTTATATTAGTCGTCCATTGTAACTATGTCTCTATGGGCCTATCTTGTACCGTTTACGAGATATTATCGCGTATTTCCCAAAATTTAAAGAGGTAACGTGGCCGTAACCTCGCTCAGTAAAGGACATGTTGCCATTCAAATGCTTATCACTCGCTTTGCAGTCGTGTCAGCAGAGTGTTAACCACCAATGGCTAAGTCAGTGGGAACCATCCATATTCGACCCTCCCCCCACAGAATCGACGTCCCTTAACAGATCGCCAAAAAATCGTCACAGGTGATTTAGTCCACGACTTACACTGCTATGCAAAATTTGGTGGAAATATATCATTAAGACTTATATTACGTTACATCGTTGTCGTCAAATACACTATATCTACTAATTAGTAATTACAGTCGTTTCGACGATGATGGTATTTAAAGAGTTAAGAATTCGGCCAAATTACCCACTGTCAAAACGTGACAGCCAGCTGCTATAAATGGAGCACAAGTATGGACGGTTGCTGATGCAGAAACAGCGAGTTGATGGATGCGGAACAGGAAGATGTAGTGACGTCAGCTGGTGAATACTAATCAACTGGCGTTTTACTTGACGCGCAAATGCACACCTGAGCAGTGTTGTAGTGAAATCACGTTACAACGGTGAATATGGTTTTGGTGCTTTTCCGCCGCCATCTTAAAATGTGGCATCAAGAAGAATTGTTGTCTAAATAAACATAGTGGCATTCAATTTGCCGAGCAGTAAAACATAATAATCGACTCAAAACATCCTTCAAATACAACCACACGTGCCAAAATAAAACTACTTCCGGTTTTCGGGCGCCATCTTGAATTTCGGGTAACGGAATCACCGGACAAGGTTAGCATGGGGACCGTTGAAAAGCTAACCATCGAAAACATGGGTAAAGCCTTTGAAATTTTATTTCTAGGTGGCACAGAACCCGATATACACCTGGTGGGGGATCATTTACCCCCTCCCCAATTGCAACGTACGTTTTAAAAAATACCATTGCAACGCTAGAGTTACATGTAATTAATTACTATGTGGACGATCTTTTCGCCCTGATGTGAACGTTTTTCCGCCTTCTTCATTTTCGGATGGACCTTTTTTCGTGGCCGTTTTTTTCCTAGTGGACCTATTTTCCTTGGGCCATTTTTTCCGTGGACGTTATTTCCGTGGACCTTTTTTCTTATAACCATTTGAAGCACACATTTCTCGCTCGTCTGTACATAACATCATTAAAAGACTTGCAGAATGGACTAACTTCGTGTTTTAATTTTTTTTTCGACAGCCTTGTATGAGAAAAATTTTTCTTGCACAAACGTTACTTCACACAGTAAAACAGCAAAAGAAAATGGGTATGGTGGAAAAAATGTATACGGTTGATGTCCTAACAGCGTACCGCACCTACTTGCCGAAAATTATAAATGTATCGTTAAATTTGCCAAAATTATTTCAAAAAATCTACTGGCCACTTTTTGTGGACGCAATGTATTTTATGTCGCTGCCAATCACGCCGCGTCGCGTGGACGTGCTATGTGCTACTATTGCGTCACGCACGCGAAAGCGAAAATAAATACAATATGCCCCGCTTAATTTCTTGCGGAGTATAATGGAGGCGGCTCGTGCAAGTTTCTGTGCAAGTTTTGCAGCATTTATTCTATTTTACGTGTGAGCGCGGCTTTACTTTACAAGTGACGTCGTGAAAACGGTTTACTCAGAGTCGTCAATATCGCTCGTTGCCAGTTCATGTCAGAACGACATAATCTATTCTACACAACGAGGTTGATACTTGCCAAGAACTGGTAACTTGATGAACCGTTGACTACATCGTTGAAAGCAACACGACATCGAGTAATTGTGAACTGAAAATTTGCCACGCGAGACTGGTATTATTAACTGGCAGCGCTAAAACTAACAGGTTATACGTAGGCCTATGTTTGTACGTGGTTCTGGCGAGGATATTGTTGGAGGCTCAAACTGTTCCTTTGAGTGGACTGACGATTGACAACTATAACAGTACGCAATCCGAATCTTTTCCAGCAGGCCTTCTAACCTACTTAGCGCCTTCATCTTGCGCCTCCGTTTCGGCCTCGACTGACCATTATATATTTACTTACTTACTTACTTTCAGTGTTGCTAGTTACCGGTAAAATGTGACATCCGTCAGCTTCGTTGAAGTGTTCATATCGTACTAACGGACGGAATCATTGGTGATAACGTCGAACGTGTGATAAGTTAACTAGAAATATCTACAGTCGTATTGACATGCAGACGTTACGCACTTAATAACCCTGTGACCTTGACCTTTGACATTTTGATCTCAGAGTCAGTGCATGCAGGTGTTGTATGTGTACCGACGTTGGTGTTGATAGCTAAAACCGTTTTCTATTCACAGCGTCACCCGTCAGAGCCAGACAGACAGACAGACAGACAAACACACCGTCACGCACGCAACTGATGACACTACCTACGCCCCGGCTATCAGCAGCCGGGTGATGAAGTCGATAGAGTAGTGTTTCAGCAGCATAGCGTTGTGTGTGATGTGTGTTTTGTCGGGTTGATATACTGTAGGTCGTGGACCGGTGACAGACTTGCTCGCTGGATCAACGCTCCAAGTGTCCTGGTACACCGGCTACGCGCACACTGTACGTCCATCCACCAAGCCATATAGAATCATGACACTATTATTATTATTATTATTATACGTCAGTCGTAGTTTGGCGACAGGCCGCATCGTCACACTTTGCAGCCGCCGGCGAATGAACCCGTTCGCTGCGTGCGCTAGGTGCGCAGTGCCTACAGCGGACGAGTGCAAGCAGTCAACTTCGGGTACGCTACGTTTACGCCGCAGCGCTCCATAGTCGCTGTTGCAATGGACCGGCACACGTTACCCCTGCAAAACTGCCTCTTTCCGTCTGGATCCTGCATCTGGAACTGAATCTAGACCCCTGGATCAAGACCCCTGGATCTGGACCCCTATCTAATACGTGGTTCCTTTATCGGCTCATACGAGTCTGCCTTTAAGCGGCATCTCGATCGGTTCAGCCGTTTTTGCACAGCTCAACACACAGACAGACAGACCACGCTATACGACGAAACATACGTGGAAATAGGCCGCGCATCTATCGTCTGCATGCGATGTGGCCCGTGAATAATGTCGACACTGGTCACGGCTCTCACGGCAGTCCGAGCTGTTGTAAAAGCCGCAATCCAAAGAAATGGCGAAGGGCAATTTTCGACCTCGCCCCATGACTCATAAACCCCTGAGTGGATTCTGATGAAACTTAGAATATACAACAACGTCGCGGGAAGGACCACCCGTGCAAAACTACATGTAGGTGGCGCTGCGACAACGTGGGCAGTCTAGGCAAACACGTGACATGTCATGTGTCGGTTTATTATAAGAGAACTTTTTATGACGCTGATGGTGGTGGTGTGACGGATGGTACAGGGCGGGTACCGACTAGAGCTGTTGGTGTACGACCATGCTGGTAATCACACGATGACGTACAATCTGACGTCACCAGCTGACGGTTTCATCGGCCACGACAACGTCACGTAAGCATCAGTCATTCCGCCGCAGCGTGTTTTTTCTTCATCATCTGTACTCACGTATACATTTACACCGTGTGAGGTGGAATCTCCATCACATTACACCGAGAGAGTTTTATCGGGAATCTCTCGGTGAAAGAATTTTTTAACTAGAAATGCGTGGCAAAGCCTAGCATGTAGCCCGCCCGGCATAGCAGTGTCGCCCGTCCTAGCAAACAGTAGCGAAACGATGATTGTTCTGATCAACGCAGTTTTAGCAGTGCCGTCCACTATAGTACAAGAGGGCCAAGCAGTGGCAAGCATAGCGCGAGATGACCCCTCCCCTCTTCCCGGCATGCACCGCGACCACAATGCACTTCCGTCACAGACAGACGGACAGACAGACAGACGGACACTGACATCGTAGCATAAGCACGAGATGTAATATACATCTCGCGCTAAAAATAGTAACCTGCTCCAGGTTACCAGCATGCCACTCCTAAATAAAAAACAGTAACGATAAACACTGGACTACTAGCCTACACATTCACGAAACTTGATGATAATCCGACATTCTGACTAACAACGACAGAGATATTATACTAATTGCAATCTAAAACTCGACGTAAAATATATAGCCCTTCCAGCAAGCATGCCGAGCGGGCTAAAAAAGTCGGTATTCATTTGCCGTAATTGTAGTGACAATACGATACAGATAATTACATCATTGTATGTTCGTGTATACAGACCGCGTTGGCACGGACGGTAATGCAATCGCCTCCGTCGTCCGTCTCTCCGTCCGTCTGTTTCCACTCTAACCTTTGAACTGAATAACCTTTGACCTTAACCTTAACTATAGTACAAGAGGGCCTAGCAGTGGCAGTAGCAGTGCTTTTATTATTAAATAAATAAATAAATAACCTCTTGCACGTATGTGAGTCATGATTACAGCTCTCGTGTGATTGAAGGTAAAGGTCAGATGTCAAGGTTAAACTACAAAAGTCAAGGTCAAAAGGTCGAAATGCAGTCGGTAACGCGGGCGGTCGGTCGGTCGCAGTTTTCTATGTTGTAGTTTGTTGTGGTCGTAGGACGTCGTCGGACGTAGTCACGTTGCCGTCGGAGCTCAAGTCATGTGCTAACTGCACACTGCGACTGGTTCGTCAGGCGCTCAACTGGGGCAGCAGATATCTCTTCTGGACGTGCGCCGACGTCAACATCATCCCCGGTCGGTATATCGCAGCACTGTAAAGGGCCGTCTACACTACGCACGCGTACGCGCGCCGATCCAAGCCTATACAGTGTGAACGCGGCGTCGTCGCGTTCAGTGCGTTCGATTGAGTAGACAAGTAACTGGGTCTATCGATGTAGGCTATATAGCTGAAAAATCAAGGTCATGATGCTATGTGATTTCTAAGCCCTAAGTAAATATGGTTTCAGATGTCGTCTAAATTGTCCGTAGCTGGTCATCTGTCGCAGATTAGCCGCTAGACCGTTCCACAGGCGCGGTCGTGCAATAGCGAAACTTCTGTCACCAAAACTGGTAGACGTCGGTGGAACAGCCAGTGAATGATGTCCTGTTGGAAGAGGAGTGGAGATGTGGTCGACCATGCTCAGAGACGAGTAGAATGTCGGCGGTAAGGTAGACTACGTCTGTATACGTCGGTGATGTTGAGGCCAGCGACTGATGTAGGCCTACAAGACACACAGTCTTGAACTCCACTCGTCTCTGGACTGGCAGCCAATGTAGCTAACGCAGTTACAATTACGGCGGACACTTACGCATGTACGCAAGTGTCCGCACGAATACGCGCGGGACTGCGCGGATACGGGCGTAGTGTGAACGTCACTTTACAGCAGTTCGTTCGAGTTGGAGATGTATTCGAATGGTGGCTGATTGTTCACTGTACTTCTCCGTGACTGTATAGCGCTATTATGCATTATGGTGCATTCACACACACGCTGCCCTGGGAGGGTTGGGATGGGATGAGATGGGCTGCACTGGTAACTCCATGTATTTCAATGGAGGCGTTCACGCATTGAGTTACCAGCGCAGCCCATCCCATTCCATCCCAGCGTGTGTGTGAATCGTCCGAGAGGCGCATGCATCAAGTGTCAACTATTGTAATGGTGACCAAATCATGGTAGAATTACAGTAGTAATAAGGAGCTGATTGCCAACCGGAAGAAGCATTAAATTGGTCAGGTGATCAAAGATGGCGGCCACAGAATATCTAATTTTCCCTTAAATAAGTAATTTTTTTCTGTTTACAGTAGAAAAGGAAAATGCTATTTTAGCTATTATTCGTGAAAAACTCTCACGAAAAATAGCTAAAATATAACTTTCAAAAACACAATAATTACCTGTGTTATTTCTGTGTGAAGCATGTTGCGAAAAGCTGTGCCGGGTACTTTGCTTACTTTACTTAACTTAACAAGTTTACAGTTGTCGGCCCGCTCCATACTACCCGACAACTAACCCTAACCATAACTCTAGCCCAACTGACCCAAACTGGCCCACAATCCCTAACCATAAACAGTGATTTATCACTTTTTGCTGATGAACTACGCCGTTCGTAACCGTAAATAAAGGTACAGCAGATGACTTCAAATGTAAGTAAGTAAGTGATTTCCTATGTCTGTGGGGCCAATAGCGGGCCGGTAGGCCGATACATTAATTGGTGACACCGGCGTGAAACTGTCTTGTGTGTTGGTTGTAGATGTGCCTGCAGCTAGTGGGTCGTGGTCGACTCCGTCGGGTTGTGTCAATGACAGTTGTACGTACCGTGTCACGTGGTCACTGGACGCCAACACTGACCTCATTAGCTTCACTGTCACCGCCAAACAAGCACAGGACCACTGGACTGCCATCGCTTTCGCTCCCGACAAGAAAATGGTAGGCCTGTCTGTCTGTCTGTCGCAGCATTGTCATAACAGTTTCGTGAACTGGTCACTCGTAGCAGTGTTGTAAGATTTCTGATAAAAATGTCACAACTTTGTCCTACGATCGTTCGTAAATCGGGCTGCAGAATCTTGAAAGGATCATAGTGTACGGCCTCCATCAGCAGCTGGGGGCGAAAGCCCGGGAATGGTTAAAAAGGGGCCTAAATTCTAAAATACAGACGGACGGACAGACGGACGGACGGACGGATCGCAGCATCGCCTAATGCCCCCTACAGTAGAGCGGCGGGGCTGGGGCATAATAAACTAATGACAACACCCGATTTGACGTGACTGCTGAATGTTTCGGTTGTGTAGGAGAACATGGACGTGTACATCGGGTTTGTCAACAGTGTGGGAGGCGGTGTCGTCATTGACGGGTAAGTTAGTTCTTATAGAAAGTAAGTTCTTATGACCTGCTGCTTGTCTTTAGGCCCGTTTTTAGCGCGAGATGTAACATATACATCTCGCGCTTATGCTACGATATCAGTGTCCGTCTGTCTGTCCGTCTGTCTGTGACGGAAGTGCATTATGGACTACTTAATTTATTTTTTTTGGCAGCTGATCGATTGCTCGGTTCAATGTGTCGTGGCTTAGCTGAGTC
>Ga0209782_1002279_pt1 | contig 10628 bp, 10 predicted proteins | sample WorMetmaBAHAMAS1_FD_187390 | JGI IMG/M metagenome (GOLD analysis project Ga0209782, IMG submission 187390) | Marine gutless worms symbiont microbial communities from Max Planck institute for Marine Microbiology, Germany - Inanidrilus... | ecosystem: Host-associated > Annelida > Digestive system...
CGTCTGTATAGTATGTATAGAATTCGGAGAAACGACACGACTCGACACATGGACATAGGGGCAGCATTACACCGTCGCAGCAGACCGCCGGCCGATTAATCAGGTACGGTTAGCGCGTGGCAAGCTGGACGGGGAAGTCGCCCGACACGCCGACATCCTCGCGAGAAAACAGCTTTCTTGGAATTTTAGCTTAACTCAGCGGGTTCTACTGCTGCGGAGGATAACTGCTGCCACGATGACTGTTCTACTGTTGACTGAGTCAGGAAGTCCTACGTGCAGTACTCGGTTGCACAGTGGCCAGGACCAGGGCCACTGCGGCTTGGGTGCAAAATCTTGGCAGTCTGCTATGATTTGGTACATTTCTATATGTGCGGGATGGGATCTATATCCTCACAGTCTCCTATGTTTCGGCTATGTTCCATTATGGTGTCTATTTTGGAGCTCGGCCTAATTTTGACCAGTTCGCGTGCACTGGCCTGCCACACTGTGATAATGCCAACAAGGACAAGAAAAAATCTAGTGATGTTACTTGAGCTCAAATCGTCGAAGTCTAGGCCACCATTTTGGCCTCAAAGCTAGTCCGACCCCGAGAGCTAACATCTGCGGGAAGATCATCGCAATCAGCTAGCCTATGTAAGCCTACTATAGGCATACAATCAGTGGGTTGAGTCGCAGTGAACACAGGTCATACGTTAAGTATTAGGCCAGATGTGACACGATTGTTACAGATTGAGTAGTTTGGTATGTCAGTCACGACCGTGAGCCCTGCATAAAAGCCAAAACAGATCAAGATGGCGTTTGGAATGTGGTTCCACCAGTGGCCCAAGAAATGATGTATGATGGGCGCCATCTGGCCAATATGATGAAACGATTGCTGGTCACACGGACTACTAAACCAATCGAGATGCCGTCTGCATGGCAGACTCGGATGGACCCAAGGAATCATGCATTAGCTGGGGTTCAGATCCTACAATGAAAAGGAAAAATTTGGGGGACATGCCAGCCAACTGAAGTACAGGGTCTATGCAATATGGATGTAAGATGTCGGCAGCTAGTGCACACAGCAGACGAGTGCATTCACCTATGCGGGGGCAGGGTGCACTGTAAAAAAATATCCGCATATCCACGGATATTCGGAGGCAAGTTTTCCATATTTTAATGTTACTGGCTCCGTTAAACTATAGAAAACTCGCCACAAAATATCTGTGGATATACAGATATTTTTTTTCAGTGTGGCAATATGGCCATGCAAATTTATTTCGGAAATGATGTATGATGGTATTGTAAGACTAGGCAGAGTGCTTTCTAGTATTGCTGTGCTTCTCATTAATGTCCATTGTCAATCCTGCCAGTATTCCAACGTCTACGAGGCGGTGCTTTTTATTTCTCATTGTATATACATACTAGGGATGCATCTATCATTTAATTTTGTAAACGTGTACATTATAAACCTCTGAACATTTATTAAATGTTTACACGAACATGGCGGACACTAACAAACATTAAAAGCACTGAACTTCTCAGTCAGCATAAGTACATATTATAGTAAGAAGCAGCCATCAGCTGCCCGTGACATGAGTTTGCAAGCCTTCAACAAAGTTTATTCATATTGCTTAATTTTTGCAGTAATCACAAAAATCTCAGGTTATGCTGTTGATTTTTCAGACTTATTATTCATTCTTTAGCACAGAATTTCATCCTTGCCGCCATCTTCGTTTACACTATTGTTTCATTTTGTACCGTTTACATATACTGTTATAGTATACATGTTGCATCCCTACTACACACACAGTGTGAAAGTTCTGACTACCGAGAAAGTTATTTTTTGACTTGATAATTAACTTCTGTGCGTCTGTGTTTATACTGCCGAATTACAGTAATCAATTATTCATGCACCAGTCACAACGTATGCGTATACTTCGGCTACAACTCAAACATATCATCAAAAACTCTGCACTTTTTAAACACTTCATATTCTCGTGCTAATTCACCAATATATCAGTGTTGTTAATTATCAATAAGAATCCTTTTTTGTTTTTTCAAAAAACACTCCTAGTTAGTTTCTAAAGTATTTATGACCGTATGTAAGGCAAGATAGAGGCCCCCTCCACAAATTTGGGGTAGGTCTCACAATCTGAAAAACAACTATTTTTCTGGTTAATCTGGACATTTGTCCTGCATCACCATTCACCATCATTGTCCAACAGCCATCAAACAAAATTTCTGTTGAGTGTAACTGGGCATCTGGGACGAAAAAATTAGTGATTATACATCGGTTTTACCGTCAAAAACTGAACATTTGAACATGTGATCGACGAAATGTTTTTGGTGATTGCTCACCCCCATCGGAGACCCAAGGTGGAGGCGCTAGAACCGTCCCTTGTTGCCACCAACAGAATGGCATTGGTAAACACTAACAAGAGGGCCTAGCAGTGGCTAGCATAGCGCGAGATGCTGTTGTTTAAATTACCCCTCCCCGCGACCACAATGCGCGGTAAATTTGGATCGGAATTTGAAACCTAAATTAGCTATAATGCGCCAATGCACTTCCGTCACAGAGAGACGGACACTGACATCGTAGCATAAGCGCGAGATGTACATATTACATATCGCGCTAAAAACTGAAAGAGATATGCAATATGTGCCGGCCATAACTCTACATCCGTATCAAACACAACCCAAATCTGGAGCTGTGTCAAACTTAATTAATTAATTTGTAGATGCATACGAAAAATTTTGAATTACACCATATGCAGGAGATGCAATCAGAAACTACATACTTAAGGCGGAATAAAAAAAACAACCAATTTCTGCTCAAAGCTGTTTAACGTGACAGAATAACATCCATCTGATCATTACTTAATAGACAGTAACCAGGAATAAGTGATGAAACGTGTGCTAAAATTATAATACTGTTTTGACACAATAAACAATAATGTACTTTCAAATTTTTTCCAACTGATATAGCAATGCTAAAATTATTGCGGTAATATAATTACAAAAATGCCACTATAGATTTAATGTAATTTTTTTTACTAAACTTCCAACTGCAAGCAGTCTGATAATAACTCCAAACACGGTCCAAATTAAAATCACAGATGTAACTAAATGTTCACTATTAATTTACAAACAACGAAAACAAGTACATGAACATTTTAGTGCAACATCTATGCTGCTCTATAGCACAGGATGTCACACTTATGCTGAAGGCATACCACATGACATCTGTTTGTCTGTAACATTGATGGACTGCAATCAATTCTGCAACAAAACGTGGATATGTGGTAGGATAGGTCGGTGTCTTAGTTACCTGCATGCTGAAGCCGACCTGGATTGTAGCATCCTGGGATCCAGCATTCTACTGAGAAAGACAAGTGGGGTCATGTTTGGAACCATTTGTTTACAGACTGAAGGAAAGGTTGCTATGGTTTGTCAGTTGAGTAATAAGTATGCAAATTTTTAAGCATCGCATGTTGCACTATCTCATCAACAGATGGGTTTTCTTCTTGTACTTACACAAGAAAAAATCTGACAAGAGGCAACTGGATAACTGCTAAACCGGTGTTAACTTCTGTGCATATTTCCGCAATTCCACAGAAAAACAAACATACGCCAATAACAACCCTTCTATCAATGGTTATAATTATTTGTTATTATTTCCATAAAATGCATTTAGAAACACATGAAATAAACCTATTGTGAACAATTCTTATACATCTATGATTCAAATTAAATTCGGCCGCAACTTTCACGAGTGAATTAAAGTGACGAGATAAAAATGGCCGACGGGTCTGTACATAACATCATACATAGGCCCTATGCTCTAGTTCAGCATGTCATGTGCTCCGTCAAACTAGACACAAATACGGCTTTACACAGCGGCACTTTAAAATGAAACCAATGCAGCAGATTAATTCTGACCAGATGTCAAAATAAATAACGCAACTTATGCCATGCTTACAAGATGGTGAAACACTGCAATAAAACAGCGAAAACTGTTTCTGGAGCTGTTTTGTCAGCTAAAACAGCTACAATTTCGTTGCATGCGATCTTCTAGGCTGTTTCATCGACTTGTATGCACAGCATGATATGGATAACACCCGTATTGGGCTAAACATAGAACATACAAAGAACGGATATTTTTTTTTGTTGGAGCTATGAACGGTCACGCAGTCGACCGGTGAAAGCATTGAGGACTGTGGAACATAAACGCTGGACAACGAACGTCGGCAGAAGAGTGCAGAAACACGGTGCCGCAACGCGCTCACACACGGAGAGACAAAACCAGTCAACAACTGTCAGCAACATATCAAACACGACAATGTCCCGACGACGGCGCCTACTTCTCTTCACACCATTCATTCTCTTTGCGCACCTGGGCAAAAATAAAAATAGAATACAGTGAAGAGTAAAATGTACAACTGTATAGTGATTCATCGTGATTCATGTCTCGAGCACTCAGGTATGACGTGATAACGAGGTACGGTATCACGCGGTTTTACCTGTGACTGACACATTTATCCACAAATGAAACGAGCCGTCCATACCTGTCCTTTCTCCCCAGCCAAACTGCAAGTTGGTGGTACTCATTTTGTGTCCCACTGAGAACAGGAGGCTGAGCTGGCCTAGCTGGCTGAGATACGGAGGCGGTATGTCCGCTAAACCCAGTCACCTATCCAAACACTAATCGGGTCCAGCATTGAGACCAATGCACTACCACCAAGCCATGATGCAAACAACAAGGCAATTGTAGTTATCACAGACTCCACCCCGATCCAGTGCTGCCATCTGGCGAGTATACACCATTTATGCATCATCAACAGCTGACCATTATGTGTAAATATAATGTCATCCACAAAAGTAAAGTACACGATATGTTTTAATCCAGTGTTTGGACATCTGAGTAGATTCCAAAAAACTTGATGGTTTCTTTCAGATAAACCCACCTAAAAACCTAGCAAAAAACCCGCCTGCAGTCATGAGAGTAGTAAGTAAATTGAACTCAACTTTGTAAATTCAAAATGTAATTTGAATAACATTGATGCTTTTCCTGTACACAAGCAATTAACGTAAAATAAGCACATTTTCCATTTCTGGATTCATGTGTATATTCAAAACTGATCTAGGTACTGATTCTTGGCCACATTCGGTCCATTGTAGATCAAATAGGTGGCGGTCTATTTTTGTACGTCTGCACCGGTCCAATTACAAGTAATTACTGATCGCCGAATGTCTCCATTGATTATCAAACTGGGTTCCCAAGCTGAAAGGGAATATCGCCATTCAAAAACAGGCAACTGGCCCACTTAAGCTTACCCAAAGAATAACCATTAAACAAGAAGCTCAGCAGATGACGAGATAGTGTGACATGCAAGCTGTTGGATGCAGAGATTATTGCTACCTAAGTGCAAAACTTGAGACATTTTCCCATACCCCACCGGTCGTCCTCGCTAGAATTCGTGATCGTAGAATATTATAATCCGTGTCAGCTATGGCAAGCAGGTAGCAGCAAGACACCGAACTATCCTGCCGTGCCAATTTCCACTTTTTGTTGCACTGTGTGATCACAATCCATCAACATTACAGACAGATGGACGTCATGCGCTCATAACAAAAGCATTAAGCACAACATGCATATGGCGCGTCATGCTAAAAGCCAGTGTATATGTGTATACAGCCGAGTTTCCACTAGCAGTAAGCAGTATACCTGTTCTTCTTCGGCAGGCGTGAAATCGTTCTTGATGTTAAATGTCTTGCGAATCTCCTCGGGCGTCTTGCCTTTGATCATGTTGGCGACCGTCTTACAGGTCACGTCGAGTAAACCCTTTATGTCCAGGTAGTTAGCGGCCTGCAACCAACCAGCCACTGGCTCATCAAGTTAACTCTTTGAAGCCTGAAAACTAACTAGCAACTCCACGAAACTACTGCAGTTCAACTAACGTATAACAGTCAATCAATCAACAACCATATAAAATATTCGAACCCATGTCTTTCAAACATGAGTCGAACATGCTATCCACTTGGACACCCACTGCTTGAGCTGTCGACAACAAAGTCGGTGGAGAATCAGTCCATGGAAGACTCTTGACACGCACCGATCCTGACTGTGTGCATAGTCCATGGCAGGCAGGTCTGCATGTCAATATGACTGTAGTTATTATGCCTCCCACAATCTATGGTAAGAGAAAATAAATCAATGCTGCGATCCACACATCAGTCTCATTCGCTAGGTGGCGATAGATAGCTGCACAAAATCAGAGTTAGAACGATCCACAAAAAAACTGGACCAGACCAATTCAGTAATTTATACGACTTGGACCGGCCGATACAGTACCTGGTCCAGTAGTGGCAAATGGCAATGAAATGTGCAAGGTTTCTTGCAGCTGACGGTGGTAATTAGCTGGTAATCTAATCCCGCAGTAGTGTGAATGATGGCATCAGCACTGGTTCATTTAGGTATTGATCAAACTCAGCATGTACAGCAACCATCTGTGTTGATAACGATGAGCCAATATCAAAGGAGACATGCTGCAAACACTAATTACTGGTACTGTTGGACTAGTGCCGATCTAGAAAATAGACCGGTACCGATTCAATCTACAGTGGACTACAAGATCTGTTCTAACTCTACACGAAATGCCCGCATCAAACTACCATCAGTGAGGGCACATCACTTTGCCGCACGATACCCTGTCAAAGTTCGTGTTGTTAAGGCATCCAAAAAAATGCCACCGAAACCTAGGTTTTTCCACTTCAATTGAAGGTATTGAGGCTTTTGCCAAAAACCTACTGAAAACTACCGTCAGTGATAATTTAGAAACAGGTAGAACAGATCTTGGTACTGTTTCTGAACCACATCCAGTCCACTGTATAGATTGAATCGGTGCCAGTCTTTGATCAATATCTAGATGAACCAGTGCCCATGCCATTAGTAACACTACTGCAGGACTGGATTATCGACGAATTACAGCCATCAGATACAGGAAACATGGCACATTTCATTGTCATTCATCACTACTGGACTGGGGTACTAAGCCGGTACAGGCAACACAAAATCACTGAATCAGTCTGGTCCAGTTTATTTGTGGATCGTTCTAACTCCATTAACCATAATGACAATGTGAAGCTGCTGACCAGTATGAGTTCAAACAGAGTGCCCTGGTCGACCTTGAGGAACTCCACGTCCCACGTGCAGATGTCGTCCGTCCGTTTCTCCTTGTTCTCGTCGTCCTCGGCCGCCGGCGGGTCATCCTTGTGATATGTGCACCACTGGATCACCTTCTTCAGGATTGCCGCGTTCACGTTCGGCAGCGGCACCGGCTCGTCTTCGCCCTCGTCCATTCCCAGATCTACAAGCCATCATACAAGCTTGCTGCGACACCAGTCACATTATACTGCCGGAAGACTTGTACAGTTAGAACCGATCTTTGTAATGTTTCTATACCACATTCAATAATCTGTTGATTGACTCGGTGCTGGTCTACTTTTTGCAGATCGGCACCGGTCCAACAGTACTGTTAATCAGTGTCGATGGTGTGACTCCTATGATGTTTGACCATTGTTATCAATGTGAGTGATTGTTCTATGTGCTGAATTTGACCGATGCCGGAGTGAAATACTGACTAACTGTAATTACTATTACCTTCTGCAGAAACAGAAATGAAACACGGCACCTTACATCGTTATTCATCATAACTGGACCGGGTACTGATTCAGCCAGTCTAGGCGACAAAATCGCTCATCAGTTCAGTCTATTTTTCATCGAACGTAACATTCTAACTATAATATCTTGACAAAACTGTGGACTTTCGGTATGTCTGGTGGTGTGAATTGAAGTGTCAGACACATATGGTTGAAATTAACAAATTCACCTTCCAGCATGGTTTTGATGATCACCGACTGCTTGGCTATTTCCACGTCGACATCAAACACTTCTCCGTCGGAACTCTGCAACTTGATGTTCGGCATGTTGCAGCGTCGACCAGCAGCTGATATCAACATGTATATAATAAAATGATGAAAAAACAAGAATCAGCTCAATGCTGGATCGCACAGCCCGCCGCTGCCAGGGAGGGGGGAAGCCCCAGACACCTGGGTCCGGACGGACAAAAGGACATGCCTGAATGGGTCCAAACATCCCCCAGAATTATCAGTTTTGGCACCCGGACAGACACACACACACACACACAAGGCAAAATCTATACATTCTCGCTATGCGGGCTGTAATTAGATTTAAGTCAATACACTGTTCTCAGTTTAACAGAAACCTGAACTATTCAGCCTTTCAATTACCTCAAAGATGGGTAAGTAGACGGCAATTTTACACCAATAACTACATCAGTGTGAACTTTGCACCTACAGCAGAGCACCTCTGCCCAGTTACTGCAAGTTTCTTTTCGCATAATGAACGACCTTGCTAATGCTCAGCTTTCAACTTAACAACCAATCATTGGGACCTTGTGCACTGCAAACACTGAATCTCTAGTACTCAGATGTAAGTTGCATATAAAATATCATAATATGGCTTCTGCACTGCACAACTGTGTGTTCTTTACCACAAGAGAAAAACTGTAACCATAACTTGAATAGTTTGAGTTACGAATGCTGGAATTATAATGATTTCAGTTATATTTCCTACTTTTGTACTATACTGTGATTCATTAACCGGTGTCCCACAGGTTACTGACCGTCCATATGGCCCAGTTCTTATAGTGTGCTAGTGTTTTGGATTGAATACATCTTTTTCTCATTTTCTTTTCTTTAATTAAACTCACAAATCGCTTCAAGATGCTTAATTCAACTAATTTTCCAACTTATCAGCAAAACATTAGGTAACGTATTTTATTAGAAGTCAATAGACGTTTCATAGGGTTAGGTTCAGCAGTGTACGGTTAGGGCTAGTGCTAGGGTTAGGTTAAATATTAATTATATTAGTAGACCAATGTCAAATTTGGCTTCCACTTCAGTACTAATCCGGTTTTAGCAACAGGAATAAGACTTCACCGTTTGATCTGTTTGCCGTGAACTCTGGTGAACAGCAGTATTAAATTTTATCCTTTTAAAAAGCTATATATAGAACGGCAACCAGTCTCACCTACAACAGACAAAAACCTACACAATAAGGTTTACAGTTAGAATACCTGACTTAAAACTTGTAACAGCTGACTTTTTAACTCACAAAAAAATAACAATAACGAAAAATGGCGACCATAGACTAACGATACACGCGTGACGTCACACTGTATGGACTATATTTTAGAGCTGTTACTTCCACTAGAAATTTTATTTCTAGTACAGTACGCCATGCACAGTGAGTACTTTTCAAGTTTCTTAAGTAGAATCATCTCTTAATGGAAAACACATAAAAAGAAGCTCTGCTGTTGCAGAGGGACAGCTTGATAACTATTTTAGTGCAGTTAGGTGGCCATGATGGCAAAAAATCATATTATGGAATCTCTGTTCAAGCTGAAATCGTTGCTGGAATCAATTGCACATGATATGACAAGGAAGGAAAGGGATGAGCGTAAGGCATTGGTAGAACAGGCCAAATTAAAATCAGAGGCTGAGCAGGGGGAATGGGTCTACCGTGTCAGGGGTCCACCGGCAAGAATGAAAGTGGTTCAGTTGAGAAAGACTTGCCAGACTTGTCACAAAGAAGTTTTTAATGATAGTATGTTTGAAATTTTATATACAAATGCTGACGGCTTACCCAATAAATTACACAAATTGAAATTATTAATGCAGTCACATAAAAATATTGTTGCAGTTACTGAAATAAAACATAAAAAAATAAGTGGAATGTGTTAAATAGTGAATTGCAAATTGATGGATATAACTTATACACTAACGATCTTGGTAAAATGTGAAGGGGAGTAGCAGTATATGCAAGTAGGGATATTTATTGCAACCAGATATATGTTGAGTCAGTTTTCAAGGATTTTGTTATTGTAGAATTAAGATATGGTCGCGAGGAAAAATTAATCTTTGGCAATTTCTACAGAAGCCAAAATAGTGCTACTGAATCAGATGAGGAACTTCGTACCTTGATATAGCTCGATCTACAGTGGATTTACTTGTAATAAAATTTTCGTTTGAGATTTTAATTGCACACATGTAGATTGGGCTAGTTCTTCAAAAATCACCAATTCTTGTACTGTACGTGTGTAATAAATTTGTGACATTTTACAAAAAAAACTCTTTAGTACAGCATGTTAATTTACAACTGCTACTAGAGCAAGAGGTATAGATTTGATCATTACAGATAATCAAGATATTATCGACGATATTGAAATAAAAGGTTTATTGGGTAAAAGTGACCATGCGGTATTGAAAATTACATGTAAACTTGACTGCTGTATAACAGATAACAACTTATAGGAAAATTGAACTATGGGAAAGGTGACTATGAAGGAGTACGGAAAAGTTTAGACATAGATTGGGTACAAATGTTTGATGGTTGTTACGAAGATGTTGATAAAATTTGGGAATGTTTAAAAACGTAATTCTGTCAAATTCAGAAAAAAATATATATACCATCTGTTAGTAACTTTCATAAGTGAAAAAAGCTAGTGGAAATGCCCACTCGATGAAAAAAGGAAGACTAATAGAAAAAAAAATCAAGATTATGG
>Ga0209782_1002280_pt1 | contig 10624 bp, 10 predicted proteins | sample WorMetmaBAHAMAS1_FD_187390 | JGI IMG/M metagenome (GOLD analysis project Ga0209782, IMG submission 187390) | Marine gutless worms symbiont microbial communities from Max Planck institute for Marine Microbiology, Germany - Inanidrilus... | ecosystem: Host-associated > Annelida > Digestive system...
ATGCTGGAGCATTGCAGCATAGAAGCTTCGGCAGCAGCAAGTGCATGTATACTTTGTAATGAGCCAGCATATGCCCCCACCCTCCCTCAAAATTTCCCATTTCTATCAGGACCCCAATCTGACAGCTTAAATTATAAATTATCTGGGCAAGTTATCAGAGCATTGAAATTGCTTTGATTTTTTCAATGATGAGAAACTGTCCACTCTGGCTTTCATATAACTTACAAAATTATCAGTATATACAGTGGTGGCATGTACACTTGGCATATCCTATGCATGTATCTCATCTCACTTTCAGCAAATTCACAATAAACTGACTGATTTCCAGCACAGCATGCTGAAACACAAAACTGATTGGCAGTAATAATAACTCCATGCATACAGCTAGACTAAAGATGTACATTTTAACAATACCTGTAATTAGGGGTGTGAAACGAATTTTGTTTTTGATCTTCAAATTTTTTTATCATTCATATTTTCAAAAATCGATTATCATTTCTGAAACTGTGGTTCTGCCTCACACCCAGTTTGTTTGCATGATGCTACATCTAGCCGTTTCAGTACAACACCGATTGTGACGAGTGGCTGGATGGACAGACAGACACTCGACGACGGCACAGTTTTAGTCCTATTTCAAACCTTTAAAGAACATTTATAGCTGAAAATTCATAAATCATAATGGCTCAGATTCATTTAGAACAGTTTAAACAACTAAACATTACTTATCTTTATTAGTTTCTCTAACATTCATTCCTCGCTTGTTTTGTTTCCTTTTCAGCTTCAGTTGATTCCACAACATTAAATTATTCATTTATTCTTCTACCAATGTCCACACAGCAATGGACTCAATCATGTTATAGATTAACCAACCTGTAACAGTGCCATGCACTTGAGTCCCATTCTTCAGTTCTATTGTCACAGTCTCATGACTGAGTTTCATCAAAAATCTACAACAAACAAATACAAGCTTAACAGCAATAATTTGTTAAGCCAACTTTCTCTAATAAACAATTTTTGAGTTTTTCAAAACAGTGACAATATAGTGCTGAATAATCAACTACTTTAGCATGTTTTGGTCAAAATGCTAACCCATAATAAGGAAAAACACTAACACTACATTTATTTATCTGTGGCTTCACTTACAAACCAATCAAATTCCAGGGTTCTGGCAATGGTGCCAAAACGTATTTTGTTTTTTTGTGTCCAGAATGCAACACAGCCTTTGGACACTTATTCATGAATATCAATCAATCATTTCTGAAACGATAAATGTGAACTGTTGTGCTGGTGTGTACAGCCATTAAGTTTCCAAATTTCTGCATAGGGGGTTTTAACGCCTCAAAAAGGCAAATTTTTGACAGGGTGCTTGTATGAAGAATGCAGCTTAAATGACAAATTCGGACGATGGTAACCATTTCAGACATCTCAACGATGTGCCTTTTGTATGCGAGTGGAGAACATGGTGTGGGCGCTATGACCACCTTCAACCATGAAAAGAGCTCAATTTTTACATCTGAAGTGGCTCGTAAGCATGAAGCAGTGCTATAACTTAATGTCACCACTCACCAGGGTTACCAGATTCTTTTTTGCCACTTAATGCCAAATATGACAAATTTTACTAGCATTAGAACCAATCTTGGTACTGACTACTGACTCTGTAGACCAGCACCAAGCCAACAGTAACCATTGGGCATTATTCTACACTGTGTCCCAAAAAAACTACACTGATGTAGCACACTATAACTTCGACGCACATCAACCGATTCTGGTAATTTTTGGCAGAGATGTAGCTGAGAGAGCATGCTATCAAATGGTGATTTGTTATTCTACCTCTCATAATTAACGTCTCTGCACTACCTGTGGAAACATAAACCCTAAAATTGTGTCTTTTCAGTCATACCATTTCTCGAAAACGTCACTGCTTTCGCTTGCTATATCTTTGACCATCATTAACCAATTTTAATAATTTTTGGCAGGTAATAAATACGAAGTTTGTGCTATTATAAGCCTATTTAATTTCTCATGTCTGTTTCTATTACTTTGTTAACTTACTGCAAGTTTACGAAGGCAGAGATAACTTAAGGCAATTTATGGGGTACATGTTTCCCCAGGTAGTGCAGAGACATTAGTCAGGAGAGATCGGATAACAAACCATCGTTCAATAGTGTATTCTCTCAGCAATGGGTCTATCTAATTTATGCTGTGACGCCGTGACAATGCCGTGACGGCGTGGCGTTGTCACGGCGTAAGACAACGCCGCCGTGACGGCCGCAGACGTGATGGCTAATTCGCCGTGTCAAGCTATTTGTCGTGCGTGTCTGGCTCGTGGCAAGCTGAACGGACACGCCGACTTCTGTAAGGGGGGAAGAACCCAGCAAGTCAATGGGCCCAATTTTCATCCCAGTCGCCAGGGGGACGACATGCCGCCGTTCACGTTGTGTCAATTTCCCGACGACGTTGCCAAAGTCGCGAGGCAACGCCCCAAATTCAAATATTCAGACCCGTGGCCAATAAGCCACACGAACCAACAGACGCCCATAAGTCACTCCCTTAGGCCTGCTCCGACGCCGTCACGAGTCCGGCCGGTGGCGCAGACTGGTGACGGGCCCTGCATGGCGTCCCGGGGCTGCACGCTGATTGGTCCTTAGCTGCAGTGTGTCACCATGGGAGGACGCGACCTAAGCCGAGGGTCAGTCCGGTACGGCACGTCTCGGAAAGCGGTCGGGTGAACTTCGCTGTTGAATAACGTTATCGCTGACTCTGAACTACCAAGTTCTCTATCACTTTCTCGAAACCTGATAGCGTCACCGCAGACAGCCCGGTGACACTTCTGCACGAGGATCCTGTGTCTGTGTCGCTGTCGGTCCCATGGTATTTAAGCTTTACGGCACGCAGACGGTCAGCATAACGACGTGCTATATAGTGAAAACACCGTACGGCCAGAGCAAAGTAGCTTTACTGGATCGCAAACACAACCAACACAGAGCCAAGTGCACTGAAGTTGCGCTTATATATCCTAGACACACTACGGCAATCATGGTCAGATGCGAGTAGGTGCAAGCGAACAATTAACGTGTTACCTGGGCGTTAATTACTCTGCCTGCCGACACACGACGTCTGCGGCCGTCACGGCATAATTTAGATAGACCGTCAGCAACTCGCATTTAACCAACAGCCCTCTCTAACACCAACCTTAACCTTATCCGTAACTCTAAACCCTAACCCTACTAACCCTAAACTACAGTGCCGCATCCCCGCATTTTACATGCTGCCTGGGTGTAGTTTAACTAATGACATAATCTGACAGCTACATCTCGATCTCACATGCGACCTAACCGGCATCCGCCATTGTGATATCGCGTGCTAATAAAACAACGTAATGCGACATAACTAAAACCAAATTTCTTGAAATACAAACACACTATTATATGACTGGCAAAATACACCGTACGTTACCTCACAAGTTTCATGGTGCAATTAATTCACCACGTACAAAAATTATGAAATAGTCAAAATCGACCAAAACAACGCGCACACTTCCACTTCCGGTCCACTCCAAGTTCTTTAACTAAATCCGCGGTACACGAAGCAACGCACTTCTCCAGACGTAGGTTTATTATTCACTTACGTGTGACTCATATGCAATGATAGCCCACTATGTTACGCTGTGGTAGTTTAAAATTTATAAAGTAAAATGGTCGGTGCGACATCGAAAGAAGGCTTTCTAGTTTTTAAAAGTTATATTTGCTGTGTACAATATTAATGTTGGAGTTGGATGCCCCTGGACCTGTATCGTTGGATGCCGCCAGCATGCAAAACTACACATTTTCGATACCTCACTGGTCTTCTTAAGTAAAATTCGTGATCACAGAATATTAAGATCAGGAATCAGGATCAGTTTCATCGTGCAAGTAGCGAAGAAACCGATCAATAACGACCTGTACCGATCTATGTACTATTTCCACATTTTGTTGCACTGTGACTGTGTGATTACAATTCACCAACATAATAGGCTAGTTGGACAAACGAACAGACGTATTGCTTGCAGCATAAGCGCGATAGTGTACATTCATGTAGGCCTAGCGTTATATACAGGGTGGGTCAAACAAGTAGGCTATCCTAACAATATATTGGCCTATGCTGAGACTTCTGAGCCACATTTTGCCCAGTATAATTGGCAATCTATATCCACACGTGTACGAAATTTTGGGATTTTACGTTAAAATTTAATGAATTAGGAGTCTATTTTTCACGAGTACCGGGTGCCCTCGTTTTTCACAGTTTCAGATTTAAGCGTTGCTGTTGAATTTCGAACATTCACAGAAAAATAACAAGAGGGCCTACCAGAGGCTAGCATAGCGCGATATGACCCCTCCCCTCTTCCCGGCATGCACCGCGACCACGTTGCACTTCCATCACAGACGGACAGATAGACAGACGGACACTGACATCGTAGCATAAGCGCGAGATGTATATATTAATTACAACCAAGGTGAAACACAATCTCTTTTACAGTGTCAAATTGTCAATGTCATAGGTATATAAAAATAATTTTTCAATTGTTCTGCAAATGATAGTTAATAAAACTTCAAACTCCAAAGTTATGTTGTTAGGTCAAAAACTCAAGATCCGTGGACTTTTCACGAGGACCTACAATTTCTGTACTAGAGGTCTCACCGCCAAACAACGGGTCAATTGGTATTTAGGTCTACACAGGAAAACTCAAGAACGCTAATTTTATCTATACGTAATGACGAAACGATAACTTGATGCTCATTTAGATCGGAATTACATGTAAATTTAACAGTTTTTTTTACATAAAATTCAGCCACATTCTATTGCCGTTGTTTGGTTCAGAAAATGTTAGCCGCCCACCCCCATCCCCCTTTAAGTGATCATGGATCGTGAGTTTATGACGACGCGAATAAGCAGTGTCTGGTCCAGTGATGACGTGCATGACATGGTTGATCGGAAGTTCTGCATGTGTTCACTGATCGACGCCTGCCTCAGTCATTATCTTCGCCAACGTCTTCTCCAACTCGTCGAGAGTTCGTCCCGTATCGGCCAGTGAACTGGCGACACTGTCAGGAATGAAGAACACTTTTCGTAAACATAAATTCAAGCGCAGGGTCTACTCGATATAGCCTAAATTCCACGTAAGCAGTTTCCTCGTAGCAGTTAGGAGGATGCTAGAGACTTCCCCGATCAGCTAGCCACGGCGAACAAGTTCGTTCTAAAAATAACTGTGCTGCCTGTTTGTCCGTTTGTCGTGTCGTCCTCCAAATTCAACGAGCACAACACGCACGACTTGTTGCAGACATGTTCGCGACACGCCGGACCATCCTGACATGTCGAGATGGTCTGAAAGTCGATAGCATCCTCGTAGAATCCTCGTAACACGTTCTACACGCCCGATTTCCTCATAATAGCGACAGCCTCGTAACGTTTGCTATGATGATGCTACGAGGAAACTGCTCCTGTGGAATTTAGGCTTATACACATATACGGCCTACCAATTATTGGCTGGGGTAAAGGCGGGAATGTCACCTCTGCCGAGTGGCAGGTAACACTGTGTGATCCCATAATGGCACGCGAGTTTCCGTAGCGGTGAGGCTTGTTGCGAATAGCTACGCCTATATCTGGTTATTTAATTTACTTTACGTCAGCACATACTGCAGTAGGCCGGTACGTATTTTGGCCATCTTGCCAGCACACACAGTCCTTATAGCGGCCTACTGCTACCGATGTGGCACGCAACATGGTCTGTGTCTGTCTGCCGGTCTGTCTGTCACAACCGTGACCTGTGGAAGTTCGGCTACTGAACCGATCCAGATGCTGTTGTGCATAATATAGACTGGCGTGTACCTACTCCCAGACTGCACTGTTTTGATTCGTACAAAGGATATTTCTAGACGTGATTTGGTCCGACGTCGTCTGGAACTTGTCTTGAAGTTGCTGCAACATTTCCTGCAACTGTACAACCAAACACATTACACATTACCCGGTGGTGAGCCGTCGGCGATTATATGTTTCCGAACGGTGTAACATCGCTTAGCCAATGAGCTTCAGAGTATCGCGCGACGAAGCGATATACCCCCTCTGATAGCATTTGGATGCGGGCATACTCTACCGTGCTGCTCCCGATCGAATGCGTTTGAAATAGCGACGCGCGCATATCACCATCTAGCGAACGGAATAGAATCGGAAAACGGGACAGACAGACAGACGGACGGACGGACGCCGTCGGGCGGATGGATTGTAGCATCGCTTTATGCCCCTACCGTAGGGCGGAAGGCACAATAATTACAACGTGCATGGGCGATAGCCGTGGCCTGGGTATAGGGCGTTCAGTAACGCGTCTGTGAGTTTGTTCGTCTGTCCGTGTGTCTGTCTGTCTGTCTGTCCGCGTTCTAAAAGGAAAACGGCTTCAGTTATCAACACCATATATGGCAGGCCCGTCGTTGGTGCGTCTGCATGACGATACGACAGTCCATTTTCTAGTCGATCAGCCTCTTCTCGTGAACAAAACTGTGCACGTAGCCGAACAAGAACCATCTGTTGCAGAAGATGCTCATTTCCACGCTGACAAGCGATCTGTTTGCGCTGCTGGTAGCCTACCGTACCTGACACGACGTATGCTGTGGCCCAGGGGATTTTAGCGTGCAGTTCTACACAAAAATATAGTTTTAAATGAATTTTTGCATTTATAAACATGTATTTGTGCAGCTAAAGGTACATTTTGTTTAAATGTTCAAAGCAGCATTCATCTGATCTTATATATATATATATATATATATATATTCATCTTTATTGCACCATTATGGTAGCAGATAAACAAACAAACAAACATACATACAAACAACAGAACAAATTGCATACAGAAATAAACAAAGAGCACAAAAAAGAACATAGCTTACGTGCGCTTAAACTGAATGTGCTGATTTTCGGTCAGTCGGGAAAACAAAAGGCATCGGTTGCGCAGTTCTAAAACATTTCTTAGAAAAATCACTGGCCTTTATGTCCCTTCACCCTATACATGCCAGTGTTCTATCAGTACGGCTAAACGTATAGGATCAGGGAAACAATAGCACGATAGCTCACCGACTCTAGTTTTATGACGCCAAACATCGTGGTGAAATTCCAATGGGTCAATTTCAAAAGTGCATGTGGAGTAAGAAAAAAATGCGCCTTTTTGTAAGCAGCAAGATAGACGCATAGTTTCTGTGAAGTGAGATGCAAATAGCCTAGGAAACGCATAAACGTTATATCGAATAGTGACTGACATTGCGGTGACTATATGCATATGCACGAGTGATCTCAGGCACCCTTAATTAGGCCTACCTCTGATTTTATGTTCGTGGTCTTCCTTCATATCTTTTGAACGACTGAAGCTATAAGTCTTCAAATTTTGGATCCATGTGGGACTTACTAAAATTAATATTAAAACCTTGGAATAACAATTAAGCCACCCACCTAAGTCGGCGTGAGTTACATGGCCAATTTTAAACATTTCGAGGGCCCCAAATCACGTCTCGCGGTCCCTCTGCAATAGCTGAGCTTCTATTATTTTTACGTTTACAGCGTAAGTTGTTATACGACACAGACCTGCTGAGTAAAGTCGCTGACGGTCGACTGTTGTGCAGCCGGAACATCGCCGAAGCTCACTCTCAGTTCTGTCGACATGCTGGTAATGTTTCTAGCTTCAGCTGGCGCTATATAACTGCGTGAATTTCGACCCAGAATCTCGTCTATCAGTTGGGAAACTCAACTCTCTACTCAGTGAACGCGCTGGTCGAGAGCGAGGTATTTGCGGCGCACGTACGTGTGCGGTAGAGGTTGGCTGTGCGACATGCTACAACACCCAGCCACCATGCAGATACGGGACCAGACATGTCGTCGTTAATTCTGTCGACGTACTGTAGGCACAACTGGCCAGTGTGCATGGGCCGTTCCAGGCAGCATAGCATTTCGGACACTTAGCATTCATTGCAGCCTGCGCCGTGTTTATAGCCATATTATATGGAAATATTAGTCAAAAACTGATTTTCGAAACAATTTGCAGTCATCTGTGTATTGCTTTGTGACTTGTGAGCATATTTAAATTTCAGCAAGTAATTAGCATTAATGATTAGCGAATACATGCAGTGATTTCATCGGAAGAACATATCGGATCACTTCATGATAACCGCAAGCGTCGTGAAAAGGTTCCGGACTGAGACTCAATGTTCTCGACTCATCGGCTATTGCTTTTAATTCTTCGTTTTTCGTTTATTACCCTGGCCTTGTCCATAATGGAAAGCGGTACAGCAACGGTGTGGTGTCTGTCTGTCTGTCTGTTCGTCTCTGTTCTAACGTTAACGCGGCTATCGCAGTAGCATGCATGGTGTTAGTTGCGCCCTGTCATAGACTACGGCGGGCACCAAGACTAGACGAGTCCATCGTGGAAGAGATGACGTCGCGTTTCGTCCCTTCTCAGTTGTTGCTTTCACTCATAGTTTCGTGTGATAGTTAAGCGTGAGTTTTGGGCGAGCACGTAAATATATCGTTTCGTAGTGTCTCGTGTTTCAACTTTTGAATTTTCAGTTCTAATCCTCTTGTTAAAGCATCTATATGAAAACAGCTGCCATATCTGAGAGTGCGTACAGTTACTGACAGCAATACTGCGGCACACTGGCCGACATTTGATTAGCTCTGCATGTCTCATAGCTTTCTAGCGTACGCCACTACTTGACTAGCACTTAAGTTGTCGGCGTTAGAAACAGAAACAGCTGCTTGTTTAGATTTCGATATTAAGCAATCAGACTATAAGCAATTAGCTGACAAGAACATTGGGGTAGTGGCGTGGGAAAGCCGCGGTGAAGTTCTTTCCCTGATGAGTTAGTCGGTGGAGCTAGTGGATGATATTTCCCAAACTGTCGTCAGCGCAGATACTATTTTAACATTGATAGTGGATGACGGAAACTGTAAACATTGGCTAGAGTTTCAACGTACCCATAGTCCCAAATCAATCGATATCAGTGCTGAAAGCTTTAAGGTTCTTTCACACCGTATTCGGTGCGTTGCGTTGCGGAGTCATGCCGTGCGTCGCCACACGACACCAGGACACCACGCATGAATTATAAATCGGTAAAACCGTCACGTCGACGCATTCACAATTGATGCGTTGCAATGCAATGTGGTGCCGCGCATGTAGCGATTTTTGTGCGTTGTTCTATTAGGCCTATTATTGTAACACAAAACGATTTTGATATGGTAAACAATGCACTGTTGGACTACTGCAGCACGATTTTCACATTCAAACGTCTTACGATCAATTACATTTGCACATTTGCTACCAGTGGCAGATACAGAATAAACGTACGGTGCAGAAAAAAAACCGAATTGATATCGACGGTCTAATTTCATGAACAAGAAGCATTTGAAAAATGTTGGGCCCATTCGCCACTGCGAGCCGCCGCACGCCCATTCACCAGGTGTCGCTACTGTCGCACGCCAGCTATAGCTATAGCGCAGGCGGCGTGCGATGTCCACGACAACAACGACGACAACAACGACAACGCGTGACAGAGGGGACCGCTATGGTCCCATAGAATGGGCCCAACAAACGACTAAAACAAGCGAAGTCCGAACTCAACGACTGCCACGTTACTTCGTTGACAACATTTAAGTCCGTATATACGAGCATTGATGTATGAGTGTAGAAACGCTGTGATTTCAACGTGTCAGTTACTTCGGTGGACATTCCACGTATAAGCCGTTACAGATAGTTCAAAGTAACGCGACCAATGCAGGTTTCTGATGCATTATTAATCTTTAAAACCGTCACTTCTGTCTATCTTGGCTGTATAAAAGACAGCAAGAGTTAAATATTAAGGGGGTTTTGCCAATATGTGTGTAACCCCTCGATCACTATCACAACAGCCGTTATCCACATTCTAGCGCCAGCTCAAGACACATCTCTTCCAGCACTATGAAGTGTGTTGCTTGCAGTTGTGTGTCTCGTACATACAGTCGTCCGCCGACGTTGTAACTATTAGCGAGTTCGGCGCCGACTACAAATGTCCCGACTCAACTCAACTCAACTCAATCCAATTCCAACTCCAGGTAAAACATTTACGGCGCATCCCTCCCTTTACGCGGATCCGAGAATTATGAAATATAGTGAATAAAATATTATCATAACTGACTGATAGTCTGATACTACACATAAAAATCTGAAGTCTTCCGAATAAGCCACTGAAAGCGCTGTAATCTAAACATTTCGTCCATACACAGGTAAACGTTTGTAATACTTGTAAACTAAGCCGTCGATATAAAATAGAATACCTGGACTGTATTTCGTGAAAGTTCATGCCACTCACTATACACCTTGACAAACAAGAAGCATTTGAAAAATGTTGGGCCACTTCGCTACTGCGAGCCGCCGTTACATTGCCAGTCACCAGGTGTCGCTAGTCGCACGCCAGCTACAGCTATAGCGCAGGCGGCGTGCGATGTCCACGACAACAACAACAACAACGACGACAACGCGTGACGGAGGGGACCGCTATGTCCCCATGGAATGGGCCCAACTAGCGTTTCGCTGCGGCCAGGCCGATGCGATTGCCGATTTTATACTTACAGC
>Ga0209782_1002281_pt1 | contig 10620 bp, 9 predicted proteins | sample WorMetmaBAHAMAS1_FD_187390 | JGI IMG/M metagenome (GOLD analysis project Ga0209782, IMG submission 187390) | Marine gutless worms symbiont microbial communities from Max Planck institute for Marine Microbiology, Germany - Inanidrilus... | ecosystem: Host-associated > Annelida > Digestive system >...
GCACTATTGTAATGTAGTTACAGTATTGTTATGCATTATATACTAGTAGTTTTAAGTCTATTTCTCAGAAACAGAGGCCTTTGGAGGCCTGCTTCTGTATTCTCCATGTGATGTGATGTGATGACCGGTGTGCGCATTGGTGTGCGTGACACAGATCGTTAAACAATAACGGCCTTACTTTATTTATTTATGATCATTAATATTCTATGCTGTCGGTTGTTTATATAATATAATAAGACGTTTTGCTAAATTAATATGCGGAAATTGTGGTGTTTGTGGTCTGTAAGTGGCAATGCATAGAAATAAATTAATAAAAGGTGCAGTTATGAGTCAGGACAGTAAACAATATTCGTGTATTATTCGTTTTCTAGACGATTCGGAGCCTCTAACAGTCACCTATCAAGTGAGTGATGTATTGTATAGTTGGCTGTCGAATATTTGATTATTTTTTTTCACAGAAACAACGTTCAACATTTTGTGTCTGCTAAGTGTGGCTGAATAATTAGGGCACCGTCCTAGAATTGGTATGAGAAAACAGGGTCTGACTAAAACGTGACAGGACGATTCTAACCGTCCATGACCATACTTAACCCTAAGCCAACGTCGCGTGGTTGGCCCGCATACACGGTTTTTCACTGAAGAACCTATAGAATACATACAAAACTAAATGAGTTAGTGCACTGTTGCGTAATATTTTGCATGTGGTATCTTATAGAGGTGGATTAATAAGGTTGCAGAAATGGCAGATTAGGATTCAGTAGCAGTGGTTATCATTAGTGTGTTTGTATGGCATACCAGCATTTTTGAAAAGTACAAAAGGCTTAGTGGCACTATAAAGTTGGTTCGGCAGAAAAATCGTTCATGTTTATGCAAAGAAATCATGCTACTTGCTATATTTACTGGTGATAAATGCCGAAAGCTGTCGAAAGCTGCCGATATCTGCCTGCATTAGTTTCAGCAGATTTTGGTAAGATTTTGATCGCTTTTGGTATTTATCAATATCCAAATTTACTCCAGCTTAAGGGGATTTGCCCACTGAGTGCTCCTTGACCAAGGGTTATGTCCCTAGACACCACTGGCTTCCAGATCCCCACTATAGGCTCACAGTAGTGCCTTTGGCAGCGCATTCCTTTTTGTACATTTTATCAACTACTTACTTATTGTATTGCTTAACGCATTTGTGTAACTTCAGGTTGTTAGGCGCTTTAGATACCGGTAGTTTGCTTTGCAGTTTACTTTTATATGTTTGGACTTCATTATGCTGAAATTTTACTTACTGGTCAGAATGTCTTTTATTACAGAAAGACACAAAAGGCCAAGTTTTGTTTGATCAAGTATGTCGGCAGTTGAATCTTATTGAGCGACACTGTTTTGGACTGCGATTTGTTGATACAAATCAACAGAGGGTGAGAATTGCTCGACATTTTGCTTGTTTTTTCATGTGTGAAGTAATAAATGTTCAAACACCTTGTATAACTATATTGAAAGTTTTTGTGAAGCAGTTATAAAAATGTGCATTCAAACACTGTGATGAGCAGTTAGTGTTTTGATTCTGAGGTGTAGTAGCTCAAGAGATTGGCTTTAATTGATTTGTTGACATTGTTATTGTAATTTAAAATCAAACACATTTTCTTCATTTGATAGAAAGTGATATAAATTATGGTTGTGGTTGAAATTAGAGGTATTTCCTGCAGTTTTTTGTTTAGCGCTTTGACACTGGTGGTGCATTAGTAAGAACATTCTGCCTGAGGTTTGCCAAAGGTTTTGCGGTCAAGGATTTACCTCAGCATAGTGTGTGGATAATTCCAGCAAACAAGATTAGTCTTTTTAAAGCAAAAACAGTTCGTGTAGTTTTCAGTGTGATGTATGTTAATCTCTTCCTTCCTTCAGATTTCTAGTACAGCACACAACGTACATAACAGATATTATGTGTGAAAATCTATATGGACTCCAGTGATAAACATTATTGTTTTATCTTGCAATTATGATGCTATGAATTGTGTTGAATTTGTAGCACTGGCTTGACCTACACAAGCTGATATACAAGCAGCTGAAGTGTGAGTTTTATATTCTCAATAGCTTTGATTATTGTTTTTGCAGTTGATTTTATGAGCATGCAGTATAATACTAAGCAGAATTTAAGCACATGCTACACTGGTATTACAAAGTGATAGGAAACAATTACGTTTTTATGGCTAGGAATGGTGGTTTCGCTAATGCTGTGGTTTCAAGTGCAAGTTACTGCATGCAACAATTTCTGTGCATTAATTGCAGGTTTTTCAACGTGATGGAAAATATTCATAAGGCGAAATCGTTGCAGCCATGAATATTATTACGTTGGAAAGCCTGCAATTATTGCACAAAAATTGCGGCACATTGCATGCAATAAATTGTGCATGAAACCATGATGTAATGAAGATAGTGCAGCATTTTCTCCCATCTGTTTATTTGTATGTTCTGGAGTTAGAACAGATCTTGATACTGATTCTGAACCACATCTGGTCCACTGCAGACTGAACCAGTGCTGGTGTATTTCTGTAGATCAGCTCTGGTCCAACAGTATCAGTAATTAGTGTTTGCCACAAGTCTCCTTTAAGATTGGCTCTTCGTTATCAACGTGGATTGTTGCTTTACACGCTGAATTTGATCAATACTTAGATGAACCAGTGCTGATGCCATCAGTCACACCACCGTAGCATTGGATTATTAGCTAATTACCACCATCAGCTACATTTTATTGCCGTTTGTCACTACTGGACCAGGTACTGAATCGGCCGGTCCAGGTGACATGAAATTACTGAATCGGTCTTGTCCAGTTTTTCTGTGGATCATTCTAACTTTAGTATGTTCGGATTTCATTTATCTCTTTCGGTCTGACTAACCTACAGGTTTGTGTTTTATTTCGTTGTCTTTTTTAATGTTTTACATGTATGAATGTGTGTATGTCTCTAATGCAAATAAAACCTGTATATTTGTATGTATGTGTGTTTACTGTAAACTCTGTTTTCATTACTCACATATTTTTACGCTGGAGATTAAGTTGCTTTATGATGTGATATACTGTAACGTTGCAGATGTCTGTCCGCCAGTTCTGTGTTTTCGTGTCAAATTCTATGCTACCGACCCAATGCGACTGAAAGAAGAGATTACAAGGTGTGCCCCACATAAAACTTAGCATTGTTTATTGTTGATTGTTTATTGCAGCATTGTTTCATCTGTTTTTTTTTATAATAATAATAATAATAATAATACAACATTTGTATAGCGCCATAGTGTCCTACGCGGGATGCAGAGGCGCAATATTTACGTTTACCTGGAATAAGTTATGGGCAGTGTATTAACATTCGTGTACATGACAGAGGTTATGCAATAGTCAGTTGAGTAACTAGGGTTGTCGGCAGTAAAGTGCCCTCCGCTCCCCCGAAAGTAGTCACATATAAATCGCAATACATATTTTTAGTGATCACTTTTTAAATAGTTTTGTCTATGCAGTAATTTGTGTTAGCTAGCTGTTATGTTAACGTATTGCTGATGCATTGGTCGGTATGAATCATCTTAGCATTGAGTAATGGAAACTAGCTGGACAGTCTTAAAAGTCAGGGTTTGTACTACGGACCTTAACACCAAGATATAGTAAAAGGTATGCCTATAAGTCAAAGCAGTTATTATGTCGAATTTCATTTCTGGAGCTGGGCAGTGTATTAACATTCGTGTACATGACAGAGGTTATGCAATAGTCAGTGGAGTAGCTAGGGTTGTCGGCAATGAAGTGCCTTCCGCTCCCCCGAAAGTAGTCACATATAAATCTGACGCTTACAGTCCGATTGTCGGTTAAATATACAGCCATGTCGTCGTTAAAATAGTCCTAAAATATTTTGATTGTTTTGCACCCCTTAGCGTGCTGCACCCGGGGACAACTGCCCCCTCCCCCCCTAGTTACGCCACTGGCAATAGTTTTTATTATGTGTGAGCATCATGATGACAAATGTATAGTCTTTAGATTTTTTATTTGACTTTACTAACATCTGTTTTCAATGGGTTTTGTCACACTGGGTGCATTTCACTGTGCATAGCCTAGATTTATTTGTGTTTATCTGTGTGTATTTTGTGCTGTTGTTTTTCATACTGCATATATGTTGTGTTGTTGTCAGCACAGTGGGGTGGATCTAGTGGGATTGAAGCCCAGTCCTTAGGACTTCTCTTCCTTCAGTGCTTTGACACTGTTGGTTGGGTCTTTTGACGTATAAAACCCGTCCCCGATATGACCTATAATGTGTTCGGTCGGACGTTAAACCTTGCTCAATTCAAGTTTTTAATGAAAATTATTACTTTGGTAAAAATGAAAAGTTTGGCTAGGTAGAAAATTGCGATTTTGATACCGACTCGATTCCAGGTTAAAACGCCGCCTCGGACTCATGTCTCAGGAGTCGTTCACACCGCTACATTGCTGCTAAACTGATGTTTTGTGGATGCAGGTATTTCTTGTTTCTGCAGCTGCGTCGGGACCTGCATCATGGTCGCTTGCTGTGCAACTCTGCGGATGCAAACTGGCTCGCTGCGTGCATTATACAGTGTCGGTTGCTTTGTGTAATGTCGATTGGGTGATAATAAATTGTTACTACTACTACTACTACTACTACTACTACTACTACTACTACTGCAAACACACTTTTTTAATCTTCTTAACTGATGTTATCAGTCGTTATCCTGCGGCTATTATAACTGTTTTTGACACTGTATTGCCTAGCCTGTCCGGCTCGCGTACGCTGGGCACTAAATACATTTTTATTAAATTAGATTAGATTAGGTTAGAATAATGACAGTCTAGAATTCTCCGGCCCTCTGAATTTGTACCATCCCTGACACCTTCCGCCATCACCTTAAGACCCACTATTTCCAGCAACCCACTTAGCACCTTCGTATTGCGCCTCAGATTCGTCTTTGGCAGGCTGTTGTGCACGTTTATCAATTATATTTACTTACTTAGACTTTTAAAATTTTCTGGATATTTTATTGTTCACTTTTTAGCTGCAGACAGCAGAGATTCCAGTTAATGTGTTACCAGTGATCTGAGATGTTGATAAATATCGCTGTGGCATTGGTGGGTTAGTATCTGTATTTCCATTTCAAAAACGAAAAGAGCTTGAGCTGACAATGTGAAAGTCGGTAATAGATGTTGTAGATGGCAGACACTAGTCATGCATAGACCCCTGAGGTCAAATTTTGCATCTGTTGTGCACTAGTTGCTGGCCTTAACAGCACCGATGTACCGACATTCCACTCATAACCACATCTCCGCATCAACTGTTCCACGGACGCGTACCAGTTTTGAAGACAGAAGTTAAGTTTTGCCGTCGTGGGACACTCCTGTGGAATAGTTTACCGGCTAATTTGCGGCCAGCCATGACCAGCCATGGACAATTAGGCGACAGCTGAAAGCACATTTATTTGCTGTTTAGAAATCACAGTGCATCGCGACCTTTATTTTTCTTGCCATAGAAATACACTCATTTACTTACTAAGATCAAAGGTTGGCTTAGCAATAGGATGGGTGAGAGGCACAGGGCTGCATATTGGTATGACAGCACATTTTTTCTAGTTAAAATAACGAGTGCCGTGTTGGTCGTGTGCAGCTGAAATTGGTGACTATGATCCGGAAGAGCATCTCGTCGACTACGTCAGCCAGTTCCGCCTGCTGCCGAAGCAGGTTCCGAGGCAGGAGCAGAGAATTGCCGAGCTGCACAAAACTCTCGCGTCAGTTGGCTTACTTACTTGTCGCCAGCGTGATAATTAGAGTTAGAACGATTGGGTTTTGTCACACTGGGTGCACTTCACGGTGCATAGCCTACATTTATTTGTGTTTTTCTGTGTGTATTTTGTGCTTTTGTTTTTCATACTACATATATGTTGTATTATTGTCAGCACAGTGGGGTGGACCTAATGGGATTGAAGCCTGGTCCTTAGGACTTCTCTTCCTTCAGTGCTTTGACATTGTTGGTTTGGTCTCTTTGACCCATAAACCCATCCCCGATATGACCTATAATGCATTTGGTGGGACGTTAAACCTTGCTCAACAACCTAAAACGATCCACAAAAAACTGGACCAGACTGATTCAGTAATTTTATGTCTCTAGGACCGGCGGAGTCAGTACCTGGTTCAGTAGTGGCAAGTGGCAATGACATGTGCAAGGTTTCCTGCAGCTGATGGTGGTAGTTAGCTGATAATCAATCCCGCAGTAGTGTGAATGATGGCATCAGCACTGGTTCATTTAGGTATTGATCAAACTCAGCATGTACAGCAACCACCCATGTTGATAACAATGACCCAACGGAGACATGCTGCAAACACTAATTACAGGTACTGTTGGGCCAGTGATGATCTAGAAAAATAGACCGGTACCGATTCAATCTACAGTGGACCGGATGTGGTTCAGAATCAGTACCAAGATCTGTTCTAACTCTACTGATAATCGTTTAGTTATCACATCTGGTAGTTTCTTTCTACAGCCTCTGTCCACATTTTTTGGTCTACCTCTAAGTCTGTACCTTCCGGTGTGTAATTTGTGCATTTTCTTTACTCAGTTATTAATCTTAAATGAAAAACAACTGCACAAGTCTGAGAAATTTTGCATTGCATTTACAATTATCACTGGTCAGCTTGAGCGTTGTAATTATTTTTATTTTCATTTCTGAACTGTTTAATCATAAAAACATGTAAAGTGGATTTTTATTGGATATAGAGTTAGAACCGCTCTTGGCATTGATTTTGGACCACATTCGGTCCACTGAAAATCGATTCATAAAACAATTTGAGTGTTAAGTTTGCATAGCCAAATTCACGATACCATCATTGAAAAGACATGTAAGTATTATTTAAGTGTATTTTTTTGTATTACACAGTGGACAAAATCCGGCTGAGGCCGAGGCTAACTTCCTTGTCAGAGCGTGCCAGCTTGATACCTATGGTGTCGACCCACATCCAGTAAAGGTAACTAGCTTTTGTAAATTTTTATCTGTTTGTGCTTTATGCCATAAAATGTTATTGTCCCTGTACTGCATTAGTGTTAGGAAACACGCCAAACCATGCTGGGTTTTCCCTCCCATAATACATTATGGAAGGGAATATACATTATACATTATGTCGGTCCTCGTGTGTGGAATGCCTTGCCATCATATCTGTGGCAGGACATAAATTATAGACATTTCAACAGAGCACTGAAGGGACATATGTTCAGGTCGTAGTCGACCACGGTGCATTGTGACTAGTTGTTTTTTGTGCACCTTAGAAGCTCACTTACTTACTTAGATTACATTTGGTTCGTGGCTTGGCACAGCGGTGGCCTTGTTCATCGTTACTCTACGTTGAGCCCAGTTAGTACTGTGATGCACACCCTTGGGTCTGTTCTGATTGACATGTTGAGTATCTAGAAAATTAGCCATAGATTATCTGTGTATTTACCAACATCTTGCATCTAATACTTTACCACTTTCCATTGTGAATGTGGTCACCAGTTAGAATAATTTTTAGTGGCTTTTGCCCACGAAAGCTGGTATGGTGAAAACAAAAATGTCGTAGTAAAATGTGGGAAAGGATTTGCGTAAAAGAAGTGTCGAGCCGCCAACAGAACACAGGCGATAACTAAATATTCTATGAATTCTTAAGAACAGTGTTAAGAACAGTGATAGCGGTAGTCGAAATGTGTATACGTAGCCTATTGCTGCAGAGTTTGCACATCACATGATATGTGTACGAGTGTCCGTGTGTCGGGCACTTTAGTGTGCTCTGAAAAAATGGCCGAAACGATCAGTATGCTAATTTGGGGGCAGATTCATGTTGGCCCAATGAAACATGTATTAGATGGGGTCAAGATCCTTTCATGTAAAAGGAACTTTTTCTTGGAGGGATTAGCCTGGCACTCTTTGCAGTTTGTACTCGTCCAGTCTTAGTGCCTGCTATCGTCTACAACCATATGCACCCAATACCTTGTACCGGGCATCACACAGCAGTGATGCAGCCTATTGCCAGATTACTTTGGCCACTTGTTATCGAGTTTAAGTTGTGATTAAGGTACAGACTGTGTACCCCGCAGACCCCTTGGAGTTTCCATCTTCCCCGAAACCAGTGCAGGGGTCTGTATTAAAGTACAGACTGAATTGTCAGTGACACTTGTTTGTTGTCGACGCAGGATCAGAACGGGAATCAGGTTTACATTGGTATCACCCACCTCGGCGTAGTCACGTTTCAGGGAACCAAACGTACGCGTGTGATCTACTGGTGAGTAGTTTTTGTCAGAAAATTGTCATTTTGCCCCCAGTAGGGATGCAGAGTAATCAGTGTGACCACTCACCCGGAAACTCTGGAAAAGTCAGGGAATTCCAAAATGGTCAGGGAATATGAAAAAAAATCTGGAGAACTGAAATCAATTTCATCGTACAGTTAAAATACCAATGACACAAATATTGTTTTATCAGTTAAATGAGTTAGATATTTTCAAATAATGCATTAAATATTGGATTCTGAAAGGACATTGGCTGGCTGCCTGGCCTGTTTTTAATTAACGTGATGTGACGACTGTTGACCATAGCGTTAAACGGTGTATTAATGAATCTTGGCCTACCTACTGGAAAAGTCGAAACCTGCAGTCCATAAAAATTTGTAAATACTAACAACACTAATTACAATATGTACTTGCAGTTTTATGGATGTCATGATGTTTGTATAATATAATGGCCAGACAGGGGCCATGTGAATATTTGTGTTTTAATTAGTGAATTTTGCTAATTAGTTAGATTATCTCAAGTATATTGCATTTTCTGTGTGTTCTGTAGTTCAAGTGTCATTATGGCATTGAATCATAAAAAGTATATATGCGTTATGGATCCTCTCCAGTATGAACAAATGGGATGGATGGTTACAGGAATGGAAATGCTTCATGCAGGGTTAGATTGGGTATGATTAACGTAATGGGGATATAGCAGGGAAGCTGTAGAGTTATTGGGAATGGGTAGGGCTCGGTATAAATGTCCATACACAAATTCACATTCACTAGATGCTTGTCCCAGTTAGTTTACATGTACTTTCCACCATACGAATAACTATGCTGTTGTTGTGTCGATTTAAGGATAACTTTTATGAAAAATAGAAATTGAAAGCATGTAAAAATGTCTATAGGTCTCAGATCACGAAGATCACATTCGAGGGGAAAATGTTTATAGTTCATATCATTGTCAATGAGGTTGGTCGACTGCATTACATTGTGATTGTATAGTTATCGGTCTTTTATCAAACTTCAAAACGACGAGACTAATCTTTAGTTTTCAGATGAAAAACGAATTCCGTATTGTTTTGTGCGACCAAGCAGAATTAGTCTAGGACTTTGTCTGGTAAATGAGGTTGTTGTTTGTGCAAGTTTAAATGTGTTGTTGTCACTTCTGCTGTAAAAGTATTGACAGTTATTTTCTTTGGAGTAGTTTAGGACACTGGAGGTACCAAACGAGATAGGTCAGTTATTCTTTAACATTTTGTAAGTAGTCATAATCACTGACCGCGTTAGCATAGAAGGTATTGCGATCAGTAGCATTTGTTTGTTTGTCTGTTTGTTTCCACACTATCTTTTGAACTGACTTGCCTTTGACCTTTATTACATTGTTGCGTGTGTATGGATCTTAACTTATAGTTAAGGATTAGGGTTACGCATGCACTGTGGTGCAGCAACGGCCAGCGGCAGCGGTGGAGTGCAGCGCGTGTTGGCGCGGTAATGTGATCAATCTTATTCAGTCCTGAATCAAGGACAGATTTCCTAATTCGTTTAGTGGTCGATAAAAGTTCTGCGTATGAAAGTCGATGTGTGTGGTTTGAATGCCGTCATTGTTGGATCAGAAAAAGCAGGCGGTTGGTTATAAATGTCCGACTCTGGTGGCGTGTAAACATTTGTGGAAGTGCGCTGTCGAACAACAATATTTCTACACGTACTGCATTCTGTCGTTGTTTAATTTTGGTTAAATTGGTTTAATTAATTAGTTATCTTTAATTTTAGTTAAATTTAGGTTTAATTTAACTTAAATTAAGTTTAAATTTATGTTAAATTAAGTTTTGGTGTTAGTGATGTGTATGAGTTATCGGTGCTGTTAACAATTGCGTTCTGACTAAGTTTCTATAAAACTGCTTATCGGTGTCAGTGTCAATCGAGAATTTATATAGCGCATAGTTGCAAAGCCGCTAATGCCTATCTTATTGATTGATGTATCTGTACTCTTTGAATACATGATGTTAAAAGCCCGTACTAGCTTAAGAATAGGCTCAGCTCACACTGCCACAAAACCTTCATATCTGCACCATATCGTCACCATCCAGCCTCCCCGCATCACTCGCTCCTCGTCACTTTAATTTTCACTCATCAAACTAAATCATCTTATCTACAAATGACTGATTGCTGTTTTCTATATGCTTTACCTTTCCTTTGGAACCAGCTCTCTCTTTTAGGTCCGGTTTTTCCACAGCAAATTAATCTCCCGTTAATTTAATCCGGCATTAAATCCGGCAGATAATGATCAATTTACTCAGATGTCGTTTTTCCACCGGCAGTTCGTCAATTAAATCGTCCGTATCTGCCGGATTTA
>Ga0209782_1002282_pt1 | contig 10616 bp, 4 predicted proteins | sample WorMetmaBAHAMAS1_FD_187390 | JGI IMG/M metagenome (GOLD analysis project Ga0209782, IMG submission 187390) | Marine gutless worms symbiont microbial communities from Max Planck institute for Marine Microbiology, Germany - Inanidrilus... | ecosystem: Host-associated > Annelida > Digestive system >...
GTCTTTAGGTCTAACTTAATTAATAAATCAAAGAAGTGAAGATGGAGATTTGAAATAATATTTTAGCAATAAAACAGCAAATATTTATGGTAAAAACTTCCAATTTTACAACCAAGTGTAACATCGACTGCTGAGTCATAGCTCTCAAACGGCAAAAATCAAAATAATTGCTCAATTATAATCACAAAAAAACAAGCGCTGGGTTTTACATTTAAATCTGCTGATTGACAGATTTAAATGTCACATCGCATGGCCTATGCTCACTGGGTCGTTTATGACTAAGATACAGTGACTATATCAGTCACATCCACAAGCAATGCAATATTCATTCTAATGACCTTGAGGAAGCAGTAAATGATGGAGACGGGTGCAGCTGCCTACTTCGTGATGGTTAAAAAAACACTTGACGGCGTCCAAACAGGCTGCTGAAGAAAACCGTTTTTTGTCGATATAGTGCTTTCACAAGGTGCGAAAAAGACCCACTTGTCCACAGTGTGGTCGTGCCTGCGCCTCTGAGTTTGGTTTCAACGTCATCTGCGCAGTCACCAAACTCGACCTCCCCATCTTCCCTAACAGCACAACCTCCGGTCAATCTACCATCATCTTCTTCATGAGCTGTGGTATTGGCTTAACACTGGTGGATGGGCTGTTGAGGTGGCTGTTCCATAAGAATGGAACTTTTTCTTAGATTATCTGTGGGCATCTAAATGCACAGTTGAGTTTTTTGAGATCCTTCAGAACATTAGGGATATGCTACTCTTGAGACGATGTGCGTTATAAAATTTAGTTTACGTTAGATTATGTTTTACGTCTGTACCATCCACTGCTGTGTCTCCTGCCAGATACTGAACTTTCGTTGGCATATGGTTTATCAGCATAGCACCATTACAGAAGTGAAGTACATGTAGTTTCCATTTCGGCTGTAAGGATCATATTCTATTGTAGGATTCAGATGACGTGCCGGGGTTGGCACAACGAGCCTTCCTCTCCTCCTTTGGCTTCAGATACTCTTGCTTCTAACCGCCCCGAGCAGTCAGCACCGTCCGTCATTGAGTGTGGCATGTCTCAGGGGTTCGCATCGTGCTCGCTCGTGTATGTGATGTGCACTGCCAACGTTGACCACCCATGCAAAATCTAAGTTGTATTGCTGTGCGAGTGATGTCTCTGCAAACATGTGACATGTCACTTATTTTGGTTTCTGGGAGACCGTCATGCTGCTGTATAGCATACTATGTCGTGCCTATGCTAAAGGCATTACGTCCGTCTGATGATGTCTGTCTGTCTGTCTGTCGGTTTGGAACGTTGGTGGATTTTTGATTACATAGCTCAACAAAAAGTGTACATGGTGTGATGATGTTCAATCTCTCTTCGTTATTTCAGTGTAGACGTGCACTTATATTATAGTGTGAACGTGCATTTATGTTTCAGTGTGAACATTCATTTATGGTATAGTGTGAATGGGCCTTTATGGGTCATGTGTAATGTGTGAACAATGTCCATACACAGCCCACCAGTCTGAGTCTGCTAGCTACCTGCACAGCTGGCTGGTCTATTAACAGTTGACTTACCCCTCTGACAATGCCTGTGTACAGAGTCCACGTGTTTGTTGAGACGTGCTAGTTCATGTGATTAGGTCACTAGAAACTGCATTTAGTGAGCCTGATCTGAGCTGCAGTCAGAGAGAGAAGTTATAGAAGGAGAGACATCTGTAGCTCGTTGTTTAAGCTACCTGATTGGGAAGTGAGGCAGAGTTTCTGCTACTTGCAACATTCTAACTAAAGTTGTGAGTATAATTGTTTACTGTATATTATTGTGTACATTTGTGTCCAATTGTAAAATACATTTGAACTGTTTAAACTGCCGAGGTTTAATGCACACTAAACCTTGCATTACAATTGTTTACATTGCAATTGATTATAGGATGCTCACTTATTTTCTTATTGTGTACTTTAGTACTGCATTTGAGTATTTGGAATGAGGATCATTGTATAGCTTTGCCATGAGACTAATTAGTTTTTGTATTTTGTGTATACAGTAGAATTAAAAGACTGGCTAAGACAGGAAAGCCAATTTCTGATCTCTTTTCTCTTCTAAATCTTAATGTGCTGAGGGATAGAGTGAGCCTTTCCCTACAGTTGAATTCGTCGTGTTGAGGAATGCAGCTTGGCTCTTCCTGGAATTAAAGTTGAATTTCGTCGTCGTATTGAAGTGAAGTCGAGTTTGTCAGTGTGAGACATTTTTCTTCATGAAGCCCATGTACCGCCATCTCGTTGTCGGTGCACCAGTCGTTGTTATTTTTGTTTCGTCATCGTTGTCGTCTTAGTCATTTTCCTCGTGAACTCGGTATAATTGTGTATTAACTGTATACTGTGTAACGACTGAACATTTATGTAATTAGGCCTAGCTTATTTTGTAGTTTGTACTTTGCTTTGTAAACAGTTGCTTATTTTGTTGTTTTAATAAAATTGTAAAATTTCCATTTTTGGTTTAACTGCAAATAGACCTCACCCTAAAACCACAAATTTCTAATCTGTGACACATGGTCACATGACGGGCTAGATCGTTGTCTTGGCTAATTATGTGCATAAGTAGAGGTAATTGTATTCTAGTAGAACATCTAAGTACAGTTGAACCATGGGGTCTACGTCTCAATAGTTGTGCATTTTGCACCACCAAACGTGTTGACGTGATTGGCTGCATCAACGAAATATTATGCAAATAACACGGCAAGCTTGTGAAAGTTATCAGAAGTGTTTGCAACATTTTAATTTCTCGTTTAATTGCAGCATGCATTTTATTTTACTGTACATGTGTGGACGGCTTTATATTTACAACTACAGCATAAAAATTGTTGCAACTGACACAGCATACAACAACGTGGCACTCAACCGACCCACTTTTGCCATCAGTGTCTTCAATCATCCACCGTCCGGTGGTGATTTTCCGTCATCGAGGGCAGTCGATGGTAACAAAGACCCAGATGCACTGAAAGATGATAACAGCTGCTTTCATTCACAGATGGAGATTAATCCCTGGTGGGCTGTGGACCTTGGAGCAGTCTTCACTGTGGTTGGAGTTCTCTTTACGAACAGAGGAAACGGCATGGGTAACGTATCTGTTCATGCACTGTTCTGTAGAGTTAACTTCTGAATCAGTAGATTTCTGGCATTTTATGAAGTTAACAGTAGTGTGTTGATTGAATATGTATATTTTGTTTTAGGTTTTCGTTCAGATAATTTCATTGTTGGACTTACAGATGTGTCTCCTACAACTACAGCACCCATCTTATGGAACTACATCGTATGTGCTCAGTATCCAGGCATTGTAGGTGATGCTGCCACTGTTTACCTGCCATGCACATCAGAAATACCACCTCGCAGATATCTCATCATACAAACTGAACTTGTTAATGACTATCTCAACTTCTGTGAGATTGAAGTCTATGCCAGTCGTAAGTTAGTCTTATTGTTAATGTATTCACTGATAAGTGAACATGTCGGAGTAACAGCATCACAATATTGATCGTCCCTGAACTGGGAATCATAAACAGTACACACAATACTTTTGTTTGTAACTTTGCCAAATGCAGACAAATTTAAAAAAAAATATTTTGATCTCTAACTCACTACTAAATTTGCAATATACATTACAACTAGAAATACATGGCAAAGCCTAGCATATAGCCTACTCGGCACCCCCCAGTGAATACTAATGACACACACTTACTTACTGATCGCCTCCTACTGAACGTACCTGAAGTCACCCCAGAAAAATTTTCGACGCCCACTGTATAATTTCTTATGTCTTAAACTCTGGGTCACTGAACCGAATCTCACCAAATTTCTATAAGGTGTACGAAATGATTGCCGATTACTGACCTGAAATCAAAATTGCTGTATTCCAATCCGTTTCGAAACGCCAAAGTGACGAATGAAGATCGTCGTCAAATTGTGGGCGAATCGCGGCTAAAATTGCACGTTTTAACAACGTAAACTCCGAGATTACTGGACAGAAGTTACCAAATTGGACACGATGTAGCCTGATTATTGCCACTGAATCTTTTGAAAGCAGATTTACGATCAGCCAATCCTTTGTCGAATGCTGAAGCAGAGAGTAAAGGTGGTCCCACGCGACATTTGCGAACGTCTCCCATATTTAACTGGTTACCATAGCAACGTCCCTTGGGCGACTGCCAAACGAATACTTGGAGAATCACACACTTACTTACTGATCGCCACCTTGCCTAGCAGCCCTACCCCCTACTGAACATAACTGAAGTAACCCCATAAAATTTTTGATGCCGACTGTACAAATTCAGAAATGATTGCCGATTACTCAGCTGAAATAAATATTGCTATCTTCCAATTTGTTTCGAAATGCCAACATGACGAATGAAGATCGTCGTCAAATTGCGGGCGAATCGCGGCAAAAATTGCGCGTTTTAACAGCGTAAACTCCGAGATTAATGGAAAGAAGTTCACCAAATTTGGAAACGATGTAGCCTGATTATTTTCATTGCATCTTTTGAAAGCAGATTTACGATCAGCCAATCCCTTGTCGAATGCTGCAGCAAAGAGTAAATGTGGTCCCACGCGACGTTTGCGAACGTCTCCCATATTTAACTGGTTGCCATAGCAACGTCCCTTGGGCGACCGCCAAATGAATACTTGGAAAAATACCCCCACCAAAGCGCCTACCAAACCTGTAAAGTAGGTCAAGGTAGGTCCAGAACATTCTGAGATAGTTGGTGTGATATGCCGATTTTGTAGTATCACCACAAAAGGTGCTATTGTTAACAGCGTAAACTCTGAGGTTTCTGAACCGAATGTCACTAGAATTGTATGCGATGTAGAGATATTCATTCTATCTAATCTTTTGAAATCGGAATTGCGATATTGCAATCTCTTTCCAAATGACAATGCGACAAATTAGATCGGTCCATAAAAAACGCCAATTTTTCCACTTTAATTGGTTGCCATGGCAAAGTCCCTTAAGATATCGGAAAAAGAAGGCCGGATTGATCATCTGCCATTCAATACCTACCATATGATGGAAAGATTGTGAAAATCGGTCCAGCGGATCCTAAGATACTTTGGCTCCTAGCGAACAATCCGGTACGAAACAAAATTGGTTGCCATGGCAAAGTCTCTAAAGGAATCAAAAAGAGTTCACGCAAATACCTTTCATTTGGTAAAAAGATTGTGAAGATCGGTCCAGTAGATCCTGAGATAATTTGTCTCAAGTTAAAAAAGAAGAAATTAACGCAAGCAAAATATATAGCCATTCTGGCAAGTTTGCCACTCGGGCTAAATAACTTCACGTAATGTTTATGTGCAGTAAGGTGACCAGAAACTCTGCCACTGTGTTGTATACAAAGATATGGACTCTCAGTGTGGTAATTAACGACAGTCAAATATTGAAGTATTCTGGCCAACACTGAGAACTCCGCTGCTGTTGCGTAACGTGTTATATATATTTAGTCAGTTGCAATCTCTTCAGTTGAGTGAAATCGCTGTAGGTTACCATGCAGCTGGGACAGTCGTTATATCACAGTGTAGGACGTTGTAAGAGCGACCAGAGAAGTCTGAGGAGATAGCCAGATTTTGGGGTGTCAGAATGCCGATTGACAAAAAATTTGGTGTGGGTATTACGTCTGTGATAAATCCCCACATGTGAAAATTCAAAGTGATCCCCTCATTTGGGGCGTAGTGGCGTTTGTGTGAATTATCACTCTTGCGTGATTTTTTTTGTTTTCGTTTCGTGTCCTTTCCTGTCTTTTCTTTGTGACCCCAAAATTTATTGACATCACGAGACTAAACCACACGGCCAATTTTACGCGGTTTGCTTCATGTGGCGTCAATTCTGGGTTATTGCATGCATGTCTCCGTTTTCACTCATTTTTTGCCCCAAAACAGCCCCAAAAGCGGCGTGAATAGGCATTTTCAAGCCAAATACACAAAATATTCAAATTTTTGTATTATCAAAACGACTAATACGATTTCAACCAAATTTTGCACAGTGGTAAAGACACCGAAATACTCTTTGTCAGTCGTCACAAAATTTGCTCTACAAATCCAAAATGGCAGATGGCTGCCAGCTTGAAAAAGATGATAAATTGCTATATCTCAGAAACGATTTGACCAATTTCGTTAAAATTTTACACGATGATGCATATTAGTCCTCCGTACCATCCCAGCTGTTCAAAACATTAATTTTTAAAATAAAGATGGTGGATGGTTGCCATCTTATAAATCGAAAAATCGCTCACAATGTTTGGCTGATTTTGACGACATTTTGCATGGCGATACATATTAGTCCTCTTAAGCTTACCAGCTGTTCAAAACTTCAAATTTAACAAAAAATCCAAGATGGCAGACCACTACTGTCTTGAAAAATGTTCAGTGTGATATCTCCGCAGGTAACGAACGACGCTACCACGACGCTAAACTGACAACGTTGTTCTTGGTTTGCCAGGCGGACGCCTCCAGTCCAGTCCGTAGATGCATGGTTCATGCATGAGTGGCGTACACAAGCATAAACTGACAATGGCAAGAAGCTGGCGTGCTGTTGACTCTAGTGTATAGTTTACACATGGACGAGCTGTGGATGCATTAAACTATCTCAACAACTAGACACATTCTTTGACTGATCAAGCCACATCGATCAGGCACCGCATGCAGGAACGATATTGATCTCGCCAAAGTTAATAAATAAGCAAGTATGTAAGTAAGGGATACTTCCACGAGAAACATTAACTTCTTTCTTCAGACTAAATAGGCCTAGCTATGGATATTTATAATATCTTGTTAACATGAACTGGACGTACTGCATACTGTCGCTGATTATTTAGAAATTTATGCTTATTACTTTTTAATTCACGTTTTTCACAAAGTATAATGCAGCTGAAGTCTGACAAACTTGAATTAAACAAATATTTATTTAACTTATTTATTTACTTTGTCAACAAAACATAGAATATGTTATGCTGTGTTAACTTATGCTATGTTGACTGTGATTTCTATTCACGTGACTGAGAGTAAAGTAAGTTAAAGTCGACTGTTACACATCAACTTAGAAAGTCACTTGTTCTGTCTGAATTCATCTTGGGGGTCAGTTGAGGTCAGACCAAGCGACCCGACTTGACTTGTAAACATTCGTTTAATGCACAGATTGTCAGACCGTAACTGCGTTATACTTTATAAAAACACGAATTAAAAAGAAAAAAAGAGTATACATTTTAAAATAATCAGTTACAGTGTGCAGTAGGTCCAGTTGATATGGAATAGGCATGTTAATAAATATCCATAAACAGCATTCGTTCAATGAAATTGCAGTCAGTTAAATGCGATCCACGTTCTGATAACTTATAGTTGTGTATGCGCGGGCATAGATTATAACATTGAGATGCTTCAGATTTTGGCGGGAGTAGATGGTGCAAAACATGATGTTCGCTGGTTGTGATGATGTCAAACAGCCGTTCATCAGTGGTTCTGTACAGTTCTTCAAATGAACCGACATTTGTCGGCGCGAGGTTGTGAGGTTGTAGTGCCCAAATCGACCACAGTCGACTTTTGGAGTAGACATCCTGATCTAATACGTCTATGTCTACCAATCGTGAAAGTTTGGTGAAGAGCAGTATGGATTATGGGGTCCGTTAACATAATAAAATAACTAGATATGTGTGGCAAAGCTTAGTGTATAGCCCACTTGGCGACACAGTGTCACTCCCTAGCAAAATCATATGAAAAACAATCAAGTAATGATCACTACAGTGCCTAACTGCCCCGCCCTATAGCGAACCTTGGTGAACTAAGCGTTGTAACGATTATCGATGCCAGCCGTACAACTTCTTTTGCCTTAAACTCTGCAGTAACTGAACTGAATCTTACAAAATATTCACACATTTATGTACTGAAATCATTGCTGATTTACCTTTTGCAATCAAAATAGAAACTTCAGTTCATTTTTGAATGCCAGTGTGCCGAATGTAGGACGATTGCGGCAAAATTCCATGAACTTCCTTCTTAAAGTTTGAAGAAACTAAACCGATGGTCGCCAAATTTTTACACAATCTTCGCCATTTGATGCTTTTAAAGTAGTTTAACGATCGGCCAATTTGTTTTCAAATGCCAGAGCAAGAGTAAAGCCAGCCAATTTTAAATTCAGCAAAAAACCCTCAAAATTAATTGGTTACCATAGCAAAGTCCTTAAGCTACAGCAAAACTTTAGTTAGTTAGTTTTGTAATTAACCATACGTGTGACTACTTACTCTGAAAGTCTGGTGATGATCGGTTCAGAAGTTGTTCAGATATTTGGTGGAATATGCCCATTTTTCGGCCATTTCGTCCCAAAAAATGCAGTTGTTATTCTAGCATTTTCTTTGGTTACAGGACCGATCTTGATTATATTTGCACACAATGAAGCTACAATATTACTATGAAATATTCGAGTCAGAACTGCATTATTCCTACCCGTTTTGGAATGCCAGCCTGCTGAAGGTCATTTTGCCAATTTTGCCCCAAATTGGTTGTCATGGCAATGTCCGTTGAGGAATTGGAAAATGAGGTCCAGATCGATCATCTATGAAAAAATACCTATTAAAGAGCATGGAAATCGATCATGTGAATCCTGGGATAATTGGATTTTGAATAATCATTAAAAAATAAAAAAGGAATGAAATATTAATGCAAAAAAATTATATAGCCAGCCGGGCATGTTTATCGAACAAGCTAAATAAAAAAATAGATAAAAACAGAAGCAAATCATACAGCCTATTTGGAGGTGGATCGGGTGTGCGATATAAAAAAGAGCAAAGAACAGAAGGACATATAGCAACCAGTCAAGCAGGTGAGATAGGCTACTTACATATTTAAAAACCAGCTGACAATATTTTAGCCAATATAGGACGTTGAACGGTTTGTTTGCAGCAGCTAAACTTCTTGTTATCTACTGCACTGTTACACAGGATACTTCACCGTCGGTCTGACGAATGTACATCCACTGGTGAGCAGCCCGTTGGCTGGACACTACAACATATGTGGTCACTACCTAGATCAAGGTGCGAACGCCAGACTTCAGTGTGAAAACACTGATCTTCAACCAGCCAGATACATCGTTGTACAGCTGCCAGTCACGGATCGTCTGCACCTGTGCGAACTGGAAGTCTATGCACCGGAAGGTTTGTTCATCGTTCATATCACAAACTGCATCTCACTTCGGATGATCTTATCATCATCATCATCATCATCATCATCACCATTATAGATCTGTTTAAAGAGGCCTAAACAGTTGAAACTATTGCAAGGAACACTGTTCAGGGAAGGAACACAAAAGTGTAATTAGGAACAATAAGGAAATGTTATTTGAAGTGTCTTCAGCCTGTTCTCGAACACTGACATCAGCAATGAGGCTGATGTAACGTCACTTGGCAGACTATATTACACCTTTGATCCCACTGTAAAGGCACAACTTCCGACCGTTGACTGACGGTCAGAACGTAGAGCTGTTCGGAAAATGGACCTGAGCCTGGGTCGGTGTGGCATGTAAATGATAACACCAAGTAAGGTGGTGCAGAGCCATGCAGTGCAAGGTACATCAGCATTGCCACCTTGAATGTAATTTGCTCCGGCATGCGAAGCCAATGGTGACAGATGAGCGCGACAATGATGCGGTCACATCATCTCGGGTTGAAAATGAGCCTTGCTGCGGCATTTTGGACTGGCTGGAGTCACTGAATGTGAGTTGAGAGGCATGTCAATCAGCAAACTGTTGCAGTAATACAACCAGCTGAGTTCAAGGCTGCATAACCTCGTCCCAGAGGACAGCATTTCATCTGAACTAAATGGCTATGAATTGACATATTTAGTTTGCCATGTCTGTAAGTTCTGTGACAAATTGGAACAAACATATGGGATAGTGATGTTTTTGCCATGTCGCAAGGCCGGTTGTCATAGCATTCACTGTCATCTTTTATCTCAGCTGCAGAACCTACTGCATTCTGGTTGGTCACAGCCACACTGCACAGCTACAGTGTACATTCTGGTTCCCTGCGCCCTCTACAAATTACAGTGAACTGAGATCAGATATAATCACGCTGGTTGAGTTAAGTGCTTATTTGTGATAAAAAGGTTGATTGCATTGCTCTTAAACTTAACTGAATTAAAATGGACTTTCTAGGGTCATCTACTGTGATTTTTGTTTTCAGTCAAAACTGCAAACGAAAAATGCTATATGAACATACATGTTACATTTTCATCAGAAAAACCAAAAGTGGCCTGGAGTTACTGCTGCCACCTCCACAAACACCGTCACTATCGATCAACAGTAACTGGTTATTAAATGTGCAATATAAGTCGTAATTATGACATTTTAAAAATGGTACAATGTGCACAAAACTGACAATAATTTACAAGTGGCTCTGCTATTGCAGAGGGACCGCGCGAGGCACTTGTCAGTAGAAATCCTGCAACTACAAAAAATCTCACTTGAAAACCCCATCGTGTGGCATTATTTGCGTGATTCTACGTTTAGCCGTTTTGATACAATACCGGAATGTGACAGACACACACACACACAGAGTGCATGCAGACGGACAGACACACGACGACGGCATATAC
>Ga0209782_1002283_pt1 | contig 10616 bp, 6 predicted proteins | sample WorMetmaBAHAMAS1_FD_187390 | JGI IMG/M metagenome (GOLD analysis project Ga0209782, IMG submission 187390) | Marine gutless worms symbiont microbial communities from Max Planck institute for Marine Microbiology, Germany - Inanidrilus... | ecosystem: Host-associated > Annelida > Digestive system >...
ACCCCCTTGGCTACGGGCCTGATACCTCACCAGTGTTAGACGACCCGTATACGGGGTGATCCTGTTCGAATGTCGCCGTGTTCTTTGGCACCAAAGAGCTAGAGTCCCACTCCCTGGTCTATTGTGTGGCTTTTTTGCGTGATCCTACGTTTAGCTGTTTTGATACAATACTGGAGTGTGACAGACACACAACGACGGCATATACTACGCTAGCATAACGTCACGCGATAAAAATGAAAAAAAAATCAGCAAAAATAGACCATCCCTTGTTGCAACAGTTATATGCTTTGATTTCATTAAATGACAAATCAACCGTTTCAGTGACCAAAGAAGCTATAATTAACAATATTTTACCCAGTCCCCAAAACCCTGAGATTTGGTCATCAAAATCCTGGCATTTCAGGACTAACAAAATGATTGCATTCCCAGGATTTTGGGATCCTTGGATTAATTCCATAAGTGCACCGACGTCTGAGCAGTATAAATCTGCAGCCACAGGCATCGTGCATAAAATTGGTGAAGTTTGGCCATGTGGTTTTCAAGTTGTGAACGGAGAAAAACAGATAAACTCATTTCATTACTTCGTACCCTCCCGAGCTGAACTTTACAACACTGTGAGACGTGACTTTAACCGACCACTTTAATGGCAAGTTCATCGCAGGGGCGTAACTGTTGTCAAATAGTGGTTGTGACAATTCATCATCAACACTTTAAAAACTGGTGGTGACACGACATCACCATCACCGAACAAAACTGATTCTATGTGAATTCACTGTTTTTTTTGACACGCAGCCAACAAAGCGAGCAGGTGACCTCAACAGCGTTTATACGGATCATAAAGCAGACATAGTTTACAGGTAAATAATAGGACTTTGTATTCCGTGCAACATCTAGGCTACCGCTGACACCCGAACACTGCAGAATGCACATGTGAGCAAAAAACAAGCTACACTAACTTATCAATATTTTGCTATGTAAGAAACTGCAGTCTATTTCATGTACAAGCAATGCAACTCAAATGCATAATTCAGAGCCGGCCTTAGTACGCGCAAGGCCCTGGCAAGGTTTGGATGCCACGGCGAGCACAAGCCTATAACAGGAGTCTGGGGGAGGGCCAAGGGGTAGGAGTGGACCCCGGTGGCGTTCAGAGAGCTTTGCCCCCTGAAGCTGAATGCCCAATTATATTTTGCGTGTCCAGAGGAAGCCGCAAATTTGCCCCATTACTGATATGCTTTCATATTAGCGATGTAGGGCGGCGCGAGGGTGTTTGCCACCCGGGGGCTAGCGTCTGTGTTGCCCCCTCGCAATCAGACTGGAAAACGTAAATACATGAATTTGGTGATTGTCATAAATTATGTCACAACTTAACTCAGTAAGTAAACCAAGGTATATAGGGGCGGCTTCTATCCCCGCATCTGAAAAAAATCGGACACATTCCCCCGGACACAGGACCCCTTGAATCCAGGTAGGGGGTCTGGGACAGCACTGTGAGCTCCCCCAGTGGGTCAGGGCAGAGCCCAGCCACTAAACGCATTTTGATCTGAAATCAACGCATCTGGTGGCATCAATTTTAATGACTTTCCTGAGAAATAACTGATCAATGTCGTGCATTTTGAACAGATCATTATTACAAGTACAAAACACAACAACTTACAAGTCTTAAACTGTCGTATATATCAGTAAAATCCACCATGAAGTAAAAATTTCTTCCCTTTATTCACTGTTTATTCACCCAAAGACACAGCGCGGAGCTCTGGGCAAGGGCCCACCTCGTCCATGCCTAGGGCCGGCTCTGACATAATTATTAACAAACACGGCAAGTGCATACACTTCAAAACTTTTTTACTTTGCATCCAGGTGGGATGTGAAATAAATGTCCATTTGTATGTCTACTTGCAGAAATTGAAAACAGCACAGCTGAGCTTCACCAAATTTTGTGCATGCTGCCTATGGCCATGGCTCAGTCCTTCTCTGATAGCGTTTACGTGACACATTATGTACTACCCATTTCGTAATTGACTGAATTAGTTAAAGTTTAACGTCCCACATGAAACTAAATATGTCATTTCGGGGATGCTCTTCCCAGCCAATCTCTTTGCTAGTACTGAGAAAATCAAAATTAAAAGCCGGGAGAAGAAACCGTACCAATAAACCAAAGCTGAAACAAAACTAAACATATAACAACTTAATCGATAAAATACAATTTATCAAACATAAAAACTACAACCTACAATAAACCAAGACAAATTATAACTCAGGTTTAGTCACCTTTTATGACAGCTGGCCTGAAAACAGAGTGGGCCTATTCTCAAATGAAAAGATAGAGGACAAGAGTACGGATAATATAAGCAAGAGAAAAAAGAACAAAGTTACAAAAAAAACAAAAAGGAAGCAAGTGATAAGTTAAACACACAAAAAATCTACATAGCACCTAAATCTATAATGTTTCTAGGGTGCATTAGGCCCCGGCGCCGAAGTGTTTCCGTTTTGTGAATTACGCCATCATTGCTTCAGCAATGAACCCATTATCAAATCTGAAGTGTCTGGAATGACCTGTTCCAAAGATAAAAATACACTGTGTCTCCAAAAAACGACACTGACGTTACACACTATAACTTCAATGCACATCAACCGATATCGCTAATTTTTGGCACAGATACTGCTGAGTGAGTACGCTATCGAATGGTGATTTGCTATCCCACCTCTTTTAATTAATGTTTCTGCACTACCTGGGGAAACATGAACCCCAAAAATGGGGTCTCTTCAGTCATTCTGTATACCGAAAACGACACTGCTTTGGCTTGCTATATCTTCGACAATCATGAACCAATTTTAATAATATTTGGCAGGATATAGCTACTGAGTTTGAGCTATCATAAACTTATTTAATAACTCATGTCTGTTCGCTATTATTTCCTTAATTAGCTGAGAGATTACAAGGGCAAAACGACGCATTTTTGACACCACTGGTTGTTTGCAGACATGCCGTTTACTGAAGAAGATAAGATTCTAATTAATAATTTGTTTAAAGAGCTAAAATGGTAAGCATTTAGTCAGAGTTTCCCAGCAAAAGCTGGAACATAGGCCGTGTCTACCAGTATTGTTGCAAAAGCTATGGGTAACTGGGTGGGTCAACCATTCTTCTGGTAGCAGCAGTACCCGCACAGCTGATAATATTGACCTTGTTGACGAACTGGTGTTACAAAAAAATGGCCATGTGAAAAATAATATTTGTACACTGTACTTAATACTGTCTACAAAAAAATTATCAAAATTGGTTAATAAGTGTCGAAGATACAGCAAGCCAAAGCAGACACAGTAGATAGCATGACTGAAAAGACCCAATTTCCGGGGTTCATGTTTCCCCAGTTAGTGGAGAGACATCAGTTAGGAGAGCTGGAATAGCAAATCACCTTTCGATAGCGTACTCACATAGCAATATCTGTGCCGAAAATTAGCGAAATCGGTTGATGCGCAATGAAGTTATAGTGTGCAACATCAGTGTCGTTTTTTAGACACAGTGTAGTGTCCAGAAATTTCACAAATCAGATTCACTAAAGGTCACTGGTAACATCATCATTTGTACTGCACAGATTCCCAATTCATGTTTAACCACATGACACTATACTAGCGCAGTATTAGCCATGGGCCTGTGTCTTTGTGTACATACATCTGTATGTCACAAGCTGATATTGTATAAAACGGCTACATTTATAAGCTCGTTTTTTGAGTACACGCATACATCAATTTGTATTATGCTGTGTCTTAAGGAAATTATACTATCTCCAAAAATAGGGTACTTCTCTCTAGAATATTGTCTAAGAGACTTAGAAAAATTTTGCCACAGTACATTCACTGTGGTGAGTGCAATAAATAGTCTTCAAACTTAACAGTCATTTGTCACGAAAAAGCACAAACATGACTCTTTATGCCAAGAATAAAAAAAATAATTAATACATGCTAAATATGCAAAGCATATTGTAATTTACATTACACTTAAATAATTGTCTACCCACAAAAATATGGAGTGAACGTGTGAATGACTTTTCTGGTACTAGCTGACTATGTTGTCCTGGCTGTTAAATGAATAATTGTTGCTTGTTGTTAAATGATAGTTTGACAACGTGATCAGACAAGAAATAAAAATAATTCAAGCACAGACCATACAGAGCCAACAGATAACTTGCAATCACGTACTAAAACAAAAAACAATCATCAATCAGTTCAATTATTGCAACATTTGGGTACTCAACGAAATCTTGTTCTTTTCATCGCCTTACCTTATACTGTACTATGAGAGATCCAAGTCACAGATATCAAAAGGTGCATACACTTCAGCAGTCCAACAACTAGAATACCTAGCGGTATATGGTCACACCTCTATGGGTGAATCGTGACTACCCGACTACCATCGATTTGAGTTCCTCCCGATGTTTTTTGTCACAGACAGAAACATGACTACTTGAGTCGTGCCTCGCAGCGGCGAAAGGCGCGACTAAAAAATCACATGGTCACTGATTTTGATCGTTTTATCTCCACATCACTGGAAGTGTGGTTCATTGAGGTCTTTCAAATCAGCAAAATTCATTTACAAGCATCTTAACGGCTACTGCACAAGTATTTTCTATAAAACATATTACAGTAATGTTAAGCTTCTTCAAGTTTGTAAAACTCGGTACAGAATACATATTAAAATACTAAGTTATGGGAAATAATCACTCAACCATTCAGACTGTCTGATCAGAGTTGAAATGTTGTGAGAACAACTGCAGATGAGGTAAGCGCAAAGCCAGTATTAATAATGGCATAGGTAAAATCACACATTCCGGCAAGATCATTTACACCACCACAGCTTTACTGCATACACAATTGGACAAAGTGCCATACATTTGGCAACAAACTGCTTCATCTGCTGATGAATGGCAGTAAAGGAGCAAGTTATGACGGGAATAAAGATAACTTATATACATCGACCAGCTGTACTTGAAATCCGAGCATCAATTCCCACTCGCATCTGTCAATAATGCATTAGCCGATCATTACTCAGTGTCCCTGAGTTTCAGTTAATGAGTGTCGCGCGATGCTAGTATCGCTCAACAATTGTCTGCAAAGGCAACGTTGTGTACAGGCATCAACCAAGAACACACTGCACGCGTCAGAGCGGAATGTCAAACAGGTCGCAGACTCCCTCGTTCTCGTCCAGATTAAAATAATAATCTTTCTCACTCGGCGGCGGACTCAGCCGTAATAACGGCGAGAATACTGCACGTGCATGCACACACAACACAACATAAAAAACGGCCACTATTACAGGGCAACCTGGAAGGCTGACACTAGAAATATAAATAATTAATTCTGAATTCTGATGAAAAAAGAGACGAGTAGACGACAGCGACATCAGCCTGACCATATGCAATCATCTGCACTTTGCTCCAGACACATAATCATACCAACACCTTAATTTTTAATTTTAAATGCAAAATAACCTGCATCACTCTAATGATTTTACATGAGACATTTGGTAATCTTGAAATAAATTTTCCATTTTGATTTAAAAAAAATCTTATTGCTTCTCTTGTCACATGCAAAAACAGCTTCTTCATACACTCATGCAAGTACGCATGTGCAATCATAGACACACCCACACCCACACCCACACACATGCAGTTGTGTAGCTCGTATTTCCAAAAGCCTGTAAAGACTGCTGAGAAAATATTATATCTCAAGGGTGTCAGGCCCGATCACTTCCAATGCCAAAACAGCACTTATTAAGAGATAATAGAACAACCATTTAATGGCCATTAAACTTTACAATAACATGCACAAGTCAGCCTGACAGTCGGCATCCGCCAGTCAACAACTTGAGGATTTTCAGAGAGCAAAGTTTATTGGTCACAAGCTCTTAGTGGTGGCAAGCATTGCACTTTTATATTAGACAGAAGACGTCATGGTCTTACCCATACTGTCTCCTTGCCATATGAAATAATGTAAGGCATGTAATACAAATAATTCCAAATGTACTTACTTTCAGACGACATCAGATCATCAAACAATTCTGACCCTGCAGTAATAAACAGTCATTTGACATAGAGTAAAACCAAAATACAATAATATCCATAAAATTTTAAAAATAAAAATGTATACACTGACACAATGTATAATGTATATATAAAACATTAAAAATGTAACAAATAAATAACATCAACATTTGTGACTTCACAACATACTAGTAAATGCTGACATATTAGTATGTATAAATTAACTCTAAAGTTTAATAATAATTGAAACAGATTCTACAATGTAACTAGCAGAAAAAGTAACCACAAATGCTGCCAAATAAGACACGTACTAAAGCAGAAAAATTAGGGAATAACAAAGCTCCTTATTTAATATAGCAGTATAAAGTACATATAAGTACTATTTCAGTGTATCAAAAATTGTCCAGTTAACATAACTCATGTCATTGTCACTTATCAGTGATAAAACAGTCATGATAATAACTGCTACATGGGAAATTATATACTGCACACGATTATCTCTCTATTGTTGGAATATAGACACTTTTCAAGCACCTCTACTCTGATAAAAACAAGTGTATTGCTCTTGGAAATAAAGGCTGAAACGTGAAAACGACATAATCCGACCATACCACCTTCACACTAAGACACCCTTGGTTTCCCTGCTGCAATAAGCATGCAATACCAGTGCTGGCAGGCAACATGCTGGTTTTCCAATGTGTGGATTCACTGACGTGTCATTTCTGCTGTTGTTGTGTCCGCATTACACGTCCTACTGTTTCACTATGATTTGTCTGCCCTATTGCTCTATGTTTGTATGTTGTCTGCCAGCATGGTATTGTGTGCTTGTGTTTACCTTGCACATACATGTACCATGCATGTTATGGCATATCAGTGACCTCATGGTCCTTCCCAATTTTCATTATTTAAAGAAATAAGTGGACGAGACAAACAGAGACACCAAATCAATGCATTATATCACTACAGACACAGCCAGTGTAAAGATCGGGACCTTATGGCACAATAGCACAATGTAAGACAGAGCCATTCTATGAGTACTACATCAATATGCTGCAAATGTACAACAAGTATGATGTAGACTAAATAAGTATCTTCAAATAAAAATGCACAAATTAAAATAGGTTGCAGTAAGATTTCACGACCAGCAAAAATCTGCATGACAGTGATCCTACGTATGACTTCACACAGCATGTTCTAAATGTTTGAGTGTTGGTCACATGGATAAGTCCCGCAAAAATGGCTGAACTGATATGCCACCATTTGAGGGGCACTCACGTGGGCTCAAGGAACTATGTGTCACACCGAGTACATATGGGTAACACCTGGTGAATACGACCGAATGATCAATGCTCGGTGGCAATGTGGGTTGTCGATACCATGCTGTAGCTCAACTTGTTCCTAGTTGGCATCCGAGTTCTCCTAAATGCTCCAACCTCAAGTGACTCTAGAAAAGAACACCAGTTATGTAAGAACTAAATACTGCCAGCATATACCTGTGTTCTGAGAAAGCTCAGGCACGATGGTCACTGGACCATTCTTGCACTGTGCTAACTACAGATGTTAAAATCAAATGTTTTTGATATTTGATTATCAAAAAATCGACCTTTTCAACTACTGAATTTTAAACGTAATGGCCTCAAGCATGTGTAACTGCCATACTGCATGCAATTACCGGTAAGCGATAAAAAACGAATGCATACGACTAGTTATGCTGAGTGAATCCAATTATGTGCTAAAAACAAAGGATCTACAGGTTGAGTCAAAAAAGTAACCCCCCAAAAGCTCTTTACGATATCTTGGCTTATGCTAAGCCTTTCTAAGCAAATTTTGCCTAGTAATAGGCAATTTACATCCACACATGTGTACCAAATTTGGGCACTTTAGGTTAAAATTTAATGAACTGGGGGCATATTTTTCACGAGTACCCTCATTTTCACTGTTTCAGGTTTTAAGCATTGCTGTCGGATTTTAAACATTCACAGAAGAATAAAAACACCGATTAGTATCTTCATGGTCATGTCACGGTTACATCATTAGGTTAACCCACAGCTTTGCTGCTTGCAATAGCCATGAACATGTTGCTATACCCGAAACAATTCCCGAGTTGATGGATGCACTGCAGCAGATCTGAACTACCCTGCTGCAAAACTCCACTGCAAAAGGTGTAAAGGACTTCCCCTAGCAACTGGAGGGCAGTGTGAATATAAAATGTTATCACTGATATAACAGTTACTGATGAACACTTTTACTGTATGATTTCATTAATGTAATAAGTTTGTTTTGGAAAAGTTTGTAAATACTACAGTAAACTGAAATAAACTGTTAAAATTCAGGAGTCAATGTTAAAAAAGGTGTTGCAGTTCTCATAAGTATTGAGATAAGTGGACCAAAATTGGTATATAGGTGAAGATATGAATGGCATAAAACTGGGTAAATTTTTGTCTGAGGAGGAGGGACTCAAGTCTTAAGGGGATTACTTTTTTATTTTTTATTCACCCGATATATAAACTTGCAATATTCCATTATACATGATATAAGTGATTTAAAACTCTAAAAAAGGAAACTTTTTGTTTACGAGCAAGTTTGCAATCACCACTTGATCACGTGATCGGGGTTGGCGTTGTTTAACATTTCGTTGTGCCCAGTTCTATCTTCACAATGTATGTAACAAGTCTGTATCATATCAAGTTATGTTGCAACGAGAGAACAAAGGCATTGTGGCAATTCACTTTTCTTGTTTATTTCGACGTGCACCGGTACTGTTGCATGTGCAATAATTGCTAACTGCAATGCTGTGCCAGACTCTGGGTCCAGTCGAATTTTAGCAGTATGATGTGATAACGCCATCTTAACTATTCTATCCTGTTTACCGCACCCATTCCAAAGTGCAAATTCATGTAATCAATATGTCAGAATTTATCACTTTAAGCTAACTTATGGAATGAACTGCATAATATATGCATCGTCATCCGTCCATCTGCTTATCACAATTGGGGTCCTACTGAAACGGCTAGGCATAGCATCATGCAAACTGGGTTGTCGTCGCCTAGTGCAATTTGAGAAACGATAATCAATTCTTGAAAAAATCAATAATCGTGTTACACCCCTAGTGTAAACCTCGTAGACATCTGCACTGGTGATACGTCGACCGTATGTACCAATTCTGGCGATTTTTGCATCCAAAGTACGTTCAAAGATATTTCCACGATTTTTAAGGATGGAGAGCACTTTCCAGTACTTACCGGACTCTGAAATTGCCGCTGTTAAATTTAAGACTTGTAAGGATGATGCCACAATACTAAGTTACAAAAATGTATGACTCACAATAAACTTAAATAAATCCATCAGTCAAACCTTTAAATGGATCGCAAAAGGTAATATCAGACTTTGAATCTTGAAGTGGATGAATACCATCTGTTAATTCTACAACAGAATCATTTAAGCTCAAAGCACTTAGTATGCAGATAAAAGCAATGAATTTTTACTGGTCTAATGCTGTCAGTATTTTCTCATAGTTTCCAATTTATATACAAGTTGGGACCCCAAGTCACTATTCTTGTATATGTAGCACAGCATACCAACTGCTAGAAATGACGGGAAACGTTCCTATGTCAGATCACACATTTGAGATGAGAAAATGTCCATCGGTACCACTATAAAATTTCAGTTTTTTTGCCCCCTTAAAAATGGAGAAAATGCCTCCAAAACCAGTAGTCACAACTAGCACCTATGTGACATGCATCCACGATAATTTTCCTGACCTCCTATGATGTGTCTCAGCAATGATACACAAATAAAATAAAACATCAACATTATTTCAGTCAAAAGTTCTACGAATGGGTCACCAAATACTGAAGTTCCTGCTGCAGTATCGAGTCGTGCCTTTGCGAGGGAGAGGGGGGAGACGGACAGAAACGGGACTACTTAAGTCGCACCTCGCAGCGTGCGAGGCGCGACTAAAATCATGTATGCAGTAAAAGTTAGAACACAGACATATCTTTCCTAAGACTGGGTAGTGGTAGTGGATACTGTCTAAGACAGCCAACATAAAAGATGAATAACACTCAGTACTGATTTTTTGCTAGATAGCATCAAGTCTCTGAATTCTCCTCCACGCTCCGCGACAAAAAAACCGATCCCATTATTCCCATAGGCTCTCTCTTGAGGGACCCAGTCCAAAATGGAGTCATTCTGGTAAAGAATGCCAGTTAAGCAAGAACAAGTCATATTAAAGCTGATCGACCGCTTACGCGCGACACGTTGAATGCCCGCTGATTACTGACAAACAGACAATTCAAATGGACTGATAATGGTCATTCACAATCACCATTGGCTGAACTCGGCAAGACGAGTCCTAATATCGACCTGCTCCGCACCACTGGTTCAAATGGGAGAGCGTAAACAAACACACAAATGGACGGATGGACACTACCAAACGTATTTTCGCCCATGCTTTGCAGTTGATAATTAGGGATGGGGCCAGGTGGGGCTGAAAAATCCTTCTTGTGGCAACAAAAAAACAATTTTTCACTGTTGGATCTTGACCTCTGACCTACGACCTTGACCCTCATACCAAAA
>Ga0209782_1002284_pt1 | contig 10614 bp, 4 predicted proteins | sample WorMetmaBAHAMAS1_FD_187390 | JGI IMG/M metagenome (GOLD analysis project Ga0209782, IMG submission 187390) | Marine gutless worms symbiont microbial communities from Max Planck institute for Marine Microbiology, Germany - Inanidrilus... | ecosystem: Host-associated > Annelida > Digestive system >...
GCCGCCAAGTGCATTCTGACGCATTTTAGGCCTAAATTTGCGCCTTTTAGAGTACCTAATGCAGCTTACTGATACACTTAGCCACAACATCATCTCCCACAAAAGGGATACCGATGAACCAATCACCAAAGCAGTCAACAAATATAGAATTCAAACTTTGTCCTCCCTCACTGAGCAAGTCGTCCTTGGCCTGTAGCAACTCGTCCGTCGGGACACAAAAAAAGGGTTTTTTAGGCCCTGAATAGTGCAATTACATGGTTAATTACTAATTGCACAGTTCTGCTTTAATACTGAAAAATAAAGTTTTCACTTCACTACAATACTCACTACGTGCAGAAATGAGGTTGATTGGTGGGTTTTTATTGATTTTCAACACAAATATTTCAGATCATTATGAAGATTTCTTTTTGACTACTTTGGCTGTACTGGTTAAGAGCTTGAACAGCAAAGACTAAACAGGACAACAGGTCATATGTGCAGAGAATGCACAGACAGAAACAAGCAAGAAACAATTCAATCACGTGCTGCATTTTTGACACTTACAAGATTTTGTTCCATCAGCTTCCTAGCTGACAACAGAAAACATCTAATATTTACACAAACGAGCCAACAATAATTGGTCATTTTGAAGTTGCAGAATTTCCAACTACACAGACAGACAGACATAGCAACATTAGTAAATTTGCCGGAGCACGACTCTGGAACAATCTGCGAGTACGCACTCGCCAACTTAACATTGGACTATTTCTTCCGTCAACTAGACGTCTTTTATAGTTCGAGCTCCGGACACCAACGCCTAGTGACTCTTTGTTTTTTAGGCACTGGGTATAAATTATCTTACTTACTTACTTAAATCAATGCAGTAGACTGGTGACAGTTTACAATGATTGAGAGCTGCATGCACAAATGTGTGCCAGCAATGCAGCCACAGTTCACTGCTATACAGCAGCTTGTTGGGCGACGAGCCTAGTCTAGCATCCAGTCACTTACTTCCAGTGATTGCAGACCTGTGTAAACCTCGACACTCCCGTCTGAGCCGTCATCACATCGACGTGGACATTTACGTCTACCAAACAAAATACGCCATTGTTACATTACTGCGAATCCATCTCCAAGCATACCAAAAGACACCAATACAGCATTACAAAATTTCCGTCTAAAAACAGCAGCCTTTTGGTTTAGTACACAACTTTATTGTCAGCCAGCCAGTGGATGAGGTCAACTTCCGCTAAGTCTAAAGGAAGTTGAACCAAACAATCTTAACTTGGGAATTCCTTGTGTTGAATGTGTATCTTTTGGTCTAAGCCTTTAGTCTTAGCCTTTAGACTTAGCCAAAGTTGACCTAACCCAGTGTAACATGCAAGTAATTTCTGTCACTGTATGACACATTGCTGCCACACTACCACCTGCCGTACAAAATAGTTGTTATCTGACTGTTCGTCTTCAAACAACTGTCAATTATTATTGTGATACTATCTGACCCACCCTGTACACATACGATGTGTAATAATTAATAATAAAAAGTATGCGAAAAGCCACATATATCAATGAACCACAAAGGCTACGTACAGACCACAGTTTTTCTCGACATTGTTTATACTCATAAAATAGACTACCAATGATGAGCTAATATTAAAAGAAACCCGGCTTTAGCAAGGGGTTAAGGTCTTATGTCCAGATCGACATAAAATAGGCCACATTGGAGACATTCCTCCTGGCCTATCTCTTGGCTTGATACTGAAAACTAAACACAAGAAAAACAAGCAATACGACAGCATAAAAACTCTAGGCTATGGAGTCAAAACACATAAAATGTTGGTTAAACCTAAATAAGTTACGAATACACAAAAGATAACATCCAAATGCAAGTGAAAGAACTGATCATATTTGTGCGCACAACTGTTGTTCACAACACAGCCGACATGCCGACTCTTGGAGGAAAGAGGACCTGTTTTCTTGGTAAGCAAAATGTTTAAAAATAGTTAGACAGTTATAAAGACAGCTGACAAATATATAAAAATATACTAAAGCACCGGTAACTATCTCCAGTACGTAAAGATATCAGGAGTATACCTAGAGAGTTTGACTCCAAGTGGTGTAACGTACGGAGAGCAACACCGCCGGGATAATTGAGTCGTGAAATATACAGAAGCAAGCAAGTCGACGCAATGTTAATCACAATATGGAACACTGCGGCCAGACCGAGCAAACGTCGCCACAGATTCTGACGTCTTGTCAACCACCTACGTGAACAGATCACCAGCAGCAGTCAAGCACCAGCTACCGATAAGCTACTATACAATAAAATACAAATTAAGAACATGAACACCAATTAAAGCCCACTTTTCATGTGACCTTGTCTCTCCATCTCTCCTTAGCCAGTTCACTGGGTGATTGGAGCAACTTTTAGTGGCGTGGCCAGACTCTCTTCCTGCTGCCGACCACGTGAATGACTTGTTGACCTTTCTTCATTCATGAAGTTACTTCTACCAGAAACATCACTTCTAGATTTGCTCTCTCACACCAGTAACCACAAAAAAAACAAAAATTTAACGATTATTACTATTCCTACAACAACATAGCACACCACCTTTTGTCTAACTGGCCTTCTTCTTCTCTGCAGTTACTCCAGTCTGAAAAAAAATTTGTTTTCACCGGCCATTCCTGTCGTTCGAGCACTGAAGGGAACTCAATGCATTAATGCCAATCAGAGACGATCAACCACTAGATCGAATCGTACCGTTTCACAGTTCACGAAAAGACTCACAAGGGACGAGTCTCCCTCTGACATCAGTACAAGTACAATACGATATTGTACTTAATACAAACTCGTAACATAACAGAGGTTGGTTGGTTGGTTGGGATTTAACGGCGCTTTCAACACAATTCAGGTCATATCGCGCGTTTAAGGTAAAGACTATATTGTAAATATTACAGATTTAATAGAAATTAGTTCTCAGGGTAAGGTAAGTGTAAATAAGAGAAAATTATATATATATAATAGCAGTAGAGTTAGATTAAATGAAAAAGTGTTATTTGTGTAAGAGTTCTTAGTTACTAATTATAGCTGATTATACAAGTTAATCTTTTTGATAAAATTTAGTATATTCTGGTTGGGTGTGTGATTAAAGATGTTTCTAAAGTCAGTAAAAGAATAGTATTGATGTCGTGTTTGATCATAAGAAGTACACTCTGTTAGTATGTGTTTGACAGAGAGATGTTGACATAACAGAGAATGCAAAGTAAAAACACACGTGCATCATAAACATGTCACCGTAATAAAATAATAATGCCCGCCGAGAACACAAGCTTAAACATATAAGATGCACTGCAAGTGTACCATTCTAACAGCTATTTTCTATGAACCTGGGTTGAGCCTAAATTCCACGGGATCAGTTTCCTCGAAGCATCATCATAGACACGCCCAACGCATCCACGTATCTCGTAGAATTTAGGCTTAATTAGACACTCCTCAGCTTTTTTCTTTATTCTGTTCCAAATGAGAACCTCTGTGGATAAGTGGCCGAGGTTTTTCTATGGACCAGACGTCCTTTCCATCACACTCAATCAACAGTGTCATAGCACTGAGTGAAACTGCAATCATGGAAAATCGTCCATCTTTCACTAGATTTCTGACGAAAAGAATGTTGCATATTTTAAGCCACCAGCTCTCTGTTGCACCAGAGAACTAGTAGCCTAAAAACAACATACGTAAATATAATTGTACCGCACGACACTTACAAGCGGTGACAAGCTGCAGCTGCGGCAGTGTTCAACATCGGAAAAACGTAGATAATAAACCGAAGTTCCTTGTGCGGAAGGAACGAAAAAGCAGCCACAAACAGCAAGGCTGGCAGAATGATAGTCCGAACTCCTGGATCCATGTAAGCACCAAGTGGTACGAATGCCAACGACGAACCGAGAGCACGAGGCAGGACGGAATAAAAATACCATAAAGCTGGAGCTGTCTTTCTGCGCAGTCAAGGAAACCAACAGTTCATTACAATATTTATTACTAAAGCTATTATATGAGTATGGAAAAAAAAGTTCCGCAACTGCTTCTATATAAGTTTCTGCATTTCTTATCACTTAATAATCAAAACCGATGATCAAGAAATTCAGAGAAACCTTCACGAAAGTGAGCTACTCTATTCGTGTGGTGAATAACATGTGAGTCGAGTTATATTACGGTATGTTATTTATGTTTCACAAAAAGTAAAAAATTTGCAGTAAAATGGCTGAACAATGGACACGACAGGGCTTACCGTACTATGACTGCTATGTAGCCAGCTTGCCGTATGTGTCCATCACAGCACTCAGTCAAATCAAAAATACCGACAACAACTATCATAATGCAGTTTTTTAGAATTATATTTTCGAGAATTGCAATGACGTATGCAATAAGAATATATTCTAAATTTCTAATTACTTTAAAGACTCATTCATCAAGGATACACCCCAGTTAGAGCTCTTATTCAGTACTGTGTTGTACCAAAAGACTTCGCCCTCCGGCCACAACCACCGCTGCCAGAACCACGAGTCGACAACGACTGTCAGACCTGCAACAGATCACCATATTATACTAAATGTCAACGTTCGTTCACATCGCTGCAACACAAACAAACTCAACTAGCTAGTTCAGTCCAGTCCAGTTATGTTCAGAGGAATATGAACATGTGCATTCATATAATGACCGTTCAGATTGTCGTGACCGAAATGAGCTACATTCGTTGGCAGAACTCGCTAGTTCGCAGTTCTGTAAATGTCCACAACTAGTTCAGTTCAGCTGCCACTCTGTACATGGTCGCCGTGAAATGCTCACGTTCAGAACCGTAAACTGTCATTATCAGTTATTAAAATTTATTTAGCACACGTCATAACTTCGTCATAAGATGCAATCGAAGGTATGATGTGGAAGAAAGTGCTGCTTGACGGTGTGATGGCGGAAGTAGTATGTATTCACATTCAGCTGAGACTTTAAATACTTCTGTATTTAAAGTCTTGCACTGTCGCAACTCGTGTGGTAATCCATTCCAAATTCGTGGTCTGGCAACAGAAAAACGACATCCAAAAGTGGTGGCTGTACGAGGAATGATCAGTAGGTCCGTGCTGCTATCGTAGCACTGAGTATGATTCAGTTCTGTTCTGTCATAGTGAATGATGGGAATGTTTTCACTAGGCTGTCATTAGTTTGCATGTGATCAGAACCACCAGTTTAGTTCAGTTCTTCTATAGCAGTCGGAACGAACCACTACCATTCAGATGCACATGTGCATCCCCAGATCCTTTGGTACCATACAACAAAAGTCTTACTGTTAATGCTACTGAGAAACTGTGCAGTATATTACTACCTTAAATACTATTAACTGATTCAACTAATAGGCAATGGTGATTCAGGCTGACAGACCATCACCGGTGCAATTCTACAATCGGCAGTCGCTCGTTCACGGTTTCCGGCGCTGTAGTATGGAACGATCTGCCGGCTCATGTCACAGCTGCGCCATCACTCGCGGTCTTTAGACAGCACCTCAAGACATTTTTGTTTTTCGCGCTCATTCCCTGGCATTCTTATCTGACTCGCAAACTATACGTACTCTTTTGTATTGGTGTGGACCTAGCAATAACCTCGTTAGTTGGCCACGTTAAAAATATTGATGATGATGATGATGATGATTGATGATGATGATGAATTCAAGCCAAGGTCAATTTCTGTGGAGACTTACTGGTTCCAACTGTCTACTGGTAACATGCATTACTGGCGTCCCATAGTTAAATATTCTATCTAGAGTCAATACGTCCAATTAGAACAGCAGAAAATTTTGAGGCCTGGCTTGGCTTCGCTAAGCTACATGGCCGCTGGCACAGACGCCGGTCTAGTGACGTCATTTTTACGTCATTTTGTTGAAGTAAGTAAGTAAGCCGTCATCTTGCTGCCAGTTTACTATGTTCGTTGCTATTTAGTGTATATCTATTCTATGTTGTGGCCATGTTTGCCGGTGTGTACGATGGCTTCGGCTTGGCTCGCCAGCACGCGGGCCGTGGTTCCAACTGTCTACTGGTAACATGCATTACTGTGGTGCGAAAGGGCCCAGGAATATATCTAGCTATGGGCAGCTGTGCTCATCATGAAAGCCGCTGCAATATTATACAACCCCGGAGACGGGCTGCACAGCTTTAGAGCAGTGCCTGGTTCGATACTGTTTCACCATCCACCTTTCACGCGACAGTAAAACAACTATCAGCTCACAGTGGGATTCGATCTCAGGTTTCAGAATTTTGTATAGAAAAATGTCTATTGCACCATAACTTTCAACCTGAGTAATAATAATAAATGGTGACAGAGGATGTGGACCGACTTACAGTCCAAGTCTTCTGGCTTGGTCTAAGTCCAGGAGCCAACTGAAACTGAGTCTGCACTCATTAAATAACTGCATAAACTTTTCCCAGATTGCGCTGTGATGACATCATGATAAAAACTGGCAGTGTTTTATTAATATTATCATTACTATAGAGACTGTTGGTCATATCAAGAGTCTTCTGGCACAGTTTTATACCATTACATAAAAGCCCCATGCACTACTGGTAATCTTTGCTGTGAAATTGTGCAATGCTGCAAGTTATTGGTTTCTACTAACAGTTTCACTGTGACAATAGAATGCAGTTTACTGCAATCATTTCATTTCATGCCAACAAATACATCCATGAGTACGTCTCCAATGCCGCGCCGACTCCGATCATCAGACTCACTAACGTATGCTGTCCGATGTACAAGGAACACTTACGGCGACCAGTGTTTTGGGCCAAACTGTGACAATGTGATACTCTCTCTCAAACAATTCACGGCACTTAGTGACTTTTGTTAGGTAGTGCCGGTTAGAAATACTCTTACTTACTTAGTTACAATGTTACTGCTAGCTACATCGCTAACAGTGAAGCCATAAAACTGACCAAGACACACAAGAGCCGACGGTACAGCATTCGCCAGTGCACGACTGAATGTCAGACGGCGCTGAATGACGCTCTGAAGAGCAAATAAGCCGAGCAGAATTGCCAGCTCTGCTCGGAATACGATCACAACGCATGCCGACAACCAGATGAAACGTCCATAGCAACCACGTAGCCAGTCCGCAACCGCATGCAGTGCTGTTGCAACAAAAACATAACCACTGCAACAGAGTAATTTTACAGTAAACGTCAAACTTGCAGCAAACACAGTAAATGGCAACACCTCTTAACTTTCAATATATTCAAACATGACACATAATCTCCAGGTGCCAAAAGCAAAACACAATTATCTTCAAAACAGCAGTAAAACTTCGTACGACCTATGTATGACAACAAAGGAGAGTAAAATACTGACCAAGGCACAGAGCAAAGATGTTCGGCAACGGTCTGCTAGCATAGAACATCAAGTGAAATTGGGACAAACACAGCAAACAGGTCCACTGCTGGATACCACGACCCAGCTTACGACCAACAGCCGACGTGAAACGAGTCAGTGCAAACATGATGAGAACGCCAAGACATCCACGAACTGCACACAAGATAGACACATCCATGCAAGGTGCAAACTCAACAGATACTACGGGGTGAGCTAAAAAACAAACTGTTTTTGAGAGTTGATAAGTTTGCAATGGTTAATGGGAGAAAGGCGTGTGATATGTCAAAAGTTTAAGAATTTTGTATAGAAAAAAGTATAAAACTTGCATGTCAGTGCATTTAAATATTCTTTGCCTAATTTGTATAAATCTTCATTACACATAAAATTATGGTAAATATTATAAAAACACATGGATTTTACCAAATTTTAAGTCGATCATACAGTGAAAGTAACAGCAACAATCATCTGCACACAAATTTAGTCCAGATGAAATTCAACTTGGGTACAGAATTTAGATTGAAACTATGTGGAGGCCAGTTTTTTAATTCAACAAACTCTGACACATACAAGCACAGGTAAGCAACAGCATAGCGTAAACGGTGTGCCGGTGTGAATGTTTGTTGCCGTTCTTCCAGTTCATTGAACTAGAAAACTGGCCTCCAAATAGTCCAGATCTAAATCCTGTTTATAATTCAGTAAGTAAGCCTCTAAGGCGCACAATTTGCCGTGGTCAACTGCGACCTAAACACATGCCCATCAGTGCTCTCTTGAAATGTCTATAATCATGTTCTGCCGCAGATATCACGGCAAGGTGTTCCACTCACGAGGACCGACAGCAGAGAAACTTGTGTCACGGAAGCTGTTGTGTGTGTGTGGAACGACACATATTCTCTCAGATGCACATCGAAGCTGAGGGCGGCCAGTGTCGGCAGTAAGTGTGGGGAATGTTGAAACAGATGGTGCCATCAACTACTTCAGCATATAACAAGAGGGCCTAGCAGTGGCTAGCATAGAGCGAGATGTTGTTGTTGAGATGACTCCACCCTGCGACCACAATGCGTGGTAAAGTTGGATCGAAATTTGAAACCTAAATTACTATATTGCACCAATGCACTTCCGTCACAAACAGACAGATGGACACTGAAATCGTAGCATAAACGCGAGATGTATATATTACATCTCGCGCTAAAAATTAACAAGTCATATCAATGAGAGTATCAAACTGCAATCACTGCAGAATTTTCTTATGAGTATGCAAACAACTACTTATTAAGTAACAGTAATGCAGTGGAAAATATTTACCAGCATACTGTGACAAAAATTTGCTGAGAGCCAATGAATCGATCACTTGAACAACAGGTGCAGAAAAAATGCTCACAGCAAGTGGGCCGAGAAAACTACGTGGTACGACACCGGGAAACTCTAGATGGTCATACTGCAACGTGCAATGACATGATCATTGATCAACAACAACAACAACAACACTGACTGAAGTAAATGGAGTGCATCATGTTCTCATCTCATACTAATTTACAAAATATGACTGATAAAAATGTCACCAAACAATAATATTGTGATGATGCACACTCAATTTGCGCAGTCCACTTCCTCTTATTTAAACAAGAAACCCAGCTGCTGCAAAGAGACCATGCATTACTCCATATCATTGTTCGGAGAGGTAAAGCAGCCACTGGAACCAACCCCTTTATAACATAAAGTATATCACGGCATATTAGCATACTATATCAAACTCAATGTGTGATGTAGCACATATTTACCTTGTGATTTTTCATTAATCACAATGCATGTTTCAGACTGTCACTATTTTACATCTTAATATTTCACAAGGTGGTGTAGTGAAACGTTTAAGTGTTGTGAAATATTTAACGATGACTTTTTTGCAAATTGCATGCTGAGTATGTCAGTGAAAGAATTTTAAAAATTGGTCCACAATTGGCAAATTTACAAACAAAAGTCTAATGTCCTGTTTTTTAGACTCAGTGTATGTCCAGCAGTAAAAAAAGTAGAATTGATGTACTCAGTGTTTAACAGAAAGCAATGAAAAACAAATAGCACAGCTATAGCAGTCATAAACATGATTCTCACAATATATATTATAAGAACCTGTTAATCATATTATACCTTGTCAATATTTACTCCATGATAGAGTAAGTCATGCATTGCTTGGAGATTAAAGCTCTCTTCCACTTTAGTGTATGGACACACAAGTAGATGGATAAAGGTCACCAAATACAGTCCCACTGTTAATATTTGCATCTTTATCTACAAAAAAAAATGCAGATTATAAAACAATAATTACATTGGCAATTTGGCATCTTTACTTCTTTAAAAACCTACCTTTAAAACTTCCTACATTCTCTAGCTACGAACGATGTGAGAAAAAAACAGATAATAGTGATCAAGTAAGTTCTGAATACAAGAAGCATTTGAAAAATGTTGGGCCCATTCGCCACTGCGAGCCGCCGCACGCCGCCTGTTTTAATTTTGCATTGCCATTCACCAGGTGTCGCTACTGTCGACACCACTACCAAGATGAGCCGAAGCCAGCTATAGCTATAGCGCAGGCGGCATGCAACAGTAGCGACACCAGGTGAATGGCAATGTAAAATCGATGTCCACAACAACAACAACAACAACGACAACAGAGGGGACCGCTATGGCACATAGAATGGGCCCAATGAACAGGCCATTTTATATTAATCCATAGAGTGAGTATCAAACTTCAGTATGGCCTAAGAGCAAATCCAGCTCAGTTCACAGAAAGCACACCCAATAGGCTTATAATCAGCCTAGTACAGCAGGCTGCAGCCACATACCCTTTGTGCAACAACCTAAAATATGAACCAGCCCACAATACTGCTTCAGAGTGCATAGCAGCTGCAAATGGAAAGGCTATATTATTTAATTACTTGTCATATTTGCTTCATACCAGCTGATGCATGCAACTCACTTCACGATTGCATGCATCAGTGCATGCTGGTGACCAGGACATCTAATTAGTGATTAGTAATCAGACAATAATTAATTGTATGTATATTATTAACTAATAACAACATACGCAAGGTACAAGGTGGTGAAGGTGAAAGTATCTCAAACTGTGGTCATTAGCAGGCCTCAGGCTTCATTATTTTATGTAGACTACAATGCACATATTAATTACTTTAGATCGGGTTGCACCATCCATACTTAATTTAAGTAGTCCTTAAATCTCC
>Ga0209782_1002285_pt1 | contig 10614 bp, 8 predicted proteins | sample WorMetmaBAHAMAS1_FD_187390 | JGI IMG/M metagenome (GOLD analysis project Ga0209782, IMG submission 187390) | Marine gutless worms symbiont microbial communities from Max Planck institute for Marine Microbiology, Germany - Inanidrilus... | ecosystem: Host-associated > Annelida > Digestive system >...
TGGAGCCGTTGTTTCGGCAGCTGGCACGTTGCGTCTCCAGTCCTCACTTCCAGGTTCGTTGCTGCGGTTTTCTGCTAAGTGCCGCGATCTATCACTTGTCGTTTCCAGATGCGTATATTTGCATGCAAAGGCTTTGACATGGTTGTACATTGCACAGCGGGGGATGTCTGAAGAAGGCATAACGGAATGATTGAAAGAAGTTTACACCTGGTCTGTCAAACGAAGATGCACAGATTCAAAACAAATCAAGAACGGAATGAAGGGTCAACTGGCTGTTTCACCTGGAAGTTGTGTGTAGGTTGGAAATCCAGCAAGTAACGACCTGTTCCAGGAATTCCTTTGCCTTCCTCAGAGAGAATGATTGCATGAATGTGTGTTTGGAGTCATGATGGGTTTGAGTTGCTGATTAGCTGAATGTCATTAACTAGACATTCTATTTGATCGGTATTGACACTTGTATGCTGTTTTATAATATTGTGTTTTCTGCTGGTTATGTTTTACCAGTGACTTGGGTTTGCACTGTTGAGTTACCATCGCTATCATGATGTGCAGACAGTTTATTGCTCAAGCTGGCATTAAAGAGACATATTTTATTTTTATTAATGATTTAACTGTATGTTAATATGTTTGTAATCTGGTAATATACAGTCTCTTCATGGGTTTATGCCATCACTAGTTCAGATTAATGGCTTTGTTTGAATGCGATTAGCTGTTGATAACTTTTAGAATATGTGGCATGCTAATAGGTTTGGTATTGTTTACTTCAGTACTGGTTTGATGGCTCACGGTGTGTAAATAGAGTCTCTAGAACATGAACGTCTGTGTGTGGTGCTGTAGGTGGCCGAGAGGGCTCTGTATTACTGGAACAACGAGTACATTATGAGCCTGATAGAAGAAAACTCGACCGTCATCCTGACGATCATGTTTCCGGCTCTTTATCGGATCTCCAAGGAGCACTGGAACCAGACGATAGTGGCGCTCGTCTACAACGTACTAAAGACGTTCATGGAGATCAACAGCAAGCTGTTCGACGAACTCACATCCAACTACAAGGCTGAACGACAAAAGTAATATCTCGCTGTGTGCATGTTTAGATTAGCATGTGGGCTTCGGAGAGCTGCTATGGCATCCTTCCCTGTCAGGAGTCAGTGGATCAAGAAAAGAGAACTTTTGAGGAAAAGTGGCACGAGGTTTTCCAGATGTCCTTTCTGTCACCTAACCAACTTATAGTGTTAAAACACTGAAAGGAGAAACACAACGCTGACCCCACCCAGTTGCCTGGACTCTTTCTGTTTACCGATACCGGTAGCCAGGGATGTTGATGGTGTATGATGCCATTACTAGTTACATGTGCTGTTGTGGTAGACTGAAATAGTGATAAAAATAATAATTATTATTATTAGTCAGTGTCGTCACTCCGTATAGAGCAAAAGCGGCCTATAGTCATGAAACATTCCTCCAAACATCTGTTGGTCTGTCTGTCTGTCTGTCCGGTGCATTGTCGCAAAACGGCTGATTGGATATGGATGCGGTGTAGGATGATAGATCGGATGGGTCCAGGTATGAGGCAGGTAGTTGGGTTTGGGGATCGGTCCACAGGAGGGAGTAGTTTTGGAGGTGAATATGGGGTGCCCCATTGTAACCAATGGGGAGTTTGCGGTGTAGCTGTGCAAAAGTGCATGAATTGTCGGAGCTGTGGTTTGGGGTGGTGCGTGGGGTCGGCCGAGGCATCAGTGGCGACGCGGCCTATTGCTAAGTTACTTTGGGCAATTTCATTATCCAATTTATAATTTAGCAATTCCATAGATCCTAATTGCGACAGGTTGGTGGTGAAATGTTTGTCACCGATGACGATGATGTTGGTTTCCAGAGAGAAGAAGAGAGAGAAGGACCGCGAGGACTTGTGGAGACGTCTCGAGTCGCTGCAGCTGAACAACCAGCAGCTGTCGGCGGTGCAGAAGATCGCCACGTAATTTCCCGCCTCCTCGGTTGTGCTGGTCGCAAAGCCGAGCTGAGTTGATCGTCGCGGCTGCGATTGCCCGATTGGCTTGTCTGGTGTTGTGATCGTTGCAAGCAGTTCTCTGTGTTGTTTGCGTGTACATTGCACAGAAGGCATCTAAAGGCTTCATGTGTATGTACTTGTCTGTGCCGAGGGTAAATGTAAGCCTTCGTGTGGTAGAATTCACATATTTTATTGCAAGAAGCACATCAGATTGATATAGTAGTCATTTTACAAGTTAAAAATTAATGATGATGATGATGATGATGGACGATGATGAATATTTATTGTGTACAGATATAATAACCAGGTATATTTGTATGTCATCAGGTAGCATTTATATGATCGGTAGTAAATTGGCTGGCTGACGTCATTTTACTTTACCTGAAGTATACATTTTTATTATAACTTATAATGAGAAAGGTGCAATCTAACCGTAGTTGTGTCGAAACTGCCATTAAATTCTAGCCGACCAACCTTTTCATCGTACATCATTATCGTGTTCCAACTGCACCGCAGTGAATGGTACTTTCAGCAACAGTAAGACGACGAATATATTATGTCCATTATGCAGATTAATTCGTATTTGCTGACATCCGTAGATAAAAATGAAAGGATTATGTTATAGCAAAACTTAACTTTCTGCACGCGTTTGCTGATTGCAAAGAGGATATTTGTTTCTTGTTTTAAGCACTCAGATAGAACTTGGTTGAAAACCTCTGATTGGCAGCTGTTGATGTTTGCTTTGTTCAAGAAGCAGTCGAGAAATCATGTTGCTACTAAACCCGTCGATGCCAAAAAGCTTCCAGACAAGTTGCCCGCATACTTCATGCTCAGTGTTGTGAAAGTGGGTAGCAGTTTAGCTACAGGTCGGTAAGTAAGTAAGAGTATTTCCAAATGGCGCTACCTAACAAAAGTCACAACGCGCAATGGTCCCATAACCAAAAAAATGAGTCTTTAAATGCTGTTTGAATTGTTTAAGAAGTTCACATTGTCGCACTTCAGCCGGCAGAGAATTCCAGACCCGTGGCCCACCAGCAACAAAACACCAATCGCCGTAGGTGTTCTGTGTACATTGAATAGCACACATCAGTGAATGAGTGGAGTCGGCGTGGGTGGGCTTCAGAGACGAGCTGACAATTGTGGTATCTCTACTGGTCCAGTTGTTTGTGAATGTGGACATTGGCTGTCATGATGCACTGCAGTATCGTTAGCTCAGTAGTTTCCAACCAGCGGGGAATTCTCTTGAGGGCTGAATTTCAGAGTTTCTGGGGAACTGCAGCCACAGTTTGACATATTCAGACAATTGGAATAGTGATCTTTTTTACAGCAAATTTAGCGTAAATAATTCAAGCCATTGTCCAACTGAGCTGAAACAGCACTGCTGATGCAAGATCTGGTATAGTGCATGTAAGAGATGACATGCATGACACACTGTAGTTGCTTTTAATACGATGGTCTACTTTACAATGTCCCATATTATTTGGAATGCATCTTTTGAGACCGAGAATCTTAGAAGTGGAGAAATGATGCATTGTATTGGTGGATTCTAGTCAGCTACCACTTGTGATTGTAAACAGCTGCTGCTTGCCACCTTACATCTGCCATTAAATTTCAGTGGCTGTTTAAAGGGAATCCCGGTTAACCGAATTTCCTTAATTTTTGTTTCTCTGTATGTTCTGCAAAATACTTTTGGGAACAAGCAGCATATCTTTCAAATAACTAAAGGATATTGAAGCCCCAGCCATCATCCTGGCGTCATCTTTTATCCATATAGCCTAAATTCCACGGCAGCAGTTTCCTTGTAGCACATGAGGATGCTACGAGGAAGTCATGCATGTCCATAAGGATGTGACGAGGATGCTACTAGGAATCTGCTTCTGTGGAATTTCGGCTTCACTGGACTGCTGATGGCAGGGTATTGCTGTCTGCTCTTTGATGCCAGTACAATGGAAACCTGCAGTGGTCAATAAACAAGCACTTGTTCAGTCAGTGGCCTTTTTCCACAACAGCCTGGGTAAGCCAACATCAGAAAGTGACGCATTCTGGATTTTGATGATGCACAATATGATGGGGTGGCAGTGACATCAGCTGTACCGTATGCAAATCATTTGCACTTCACTCCCGAGAGATAACCATGCCAGCACCTCAACATTCAGTTTTAACAGTTCGTGTTCTCTTTCTGGCACGCAGCAAACAGTGTCAGGATCAGGGAACTGATAACAAAGGTCGTTAAATGAGCTAAAAAAAATCCACGGTGTTGGTTTACATTTGGTCACAAAACACATAGTTTGCCATCAACATCACACTGTCATTGTGTCTTTGTGACTTCACTTTATGTGTTCTGTAGGCAGAGTTACGTCACTTTGTAGTGATGTTCTGTGTTAGATTTTGTATAGTGGTATGTATCAACCCGAATGTTTTGGATCAACAGCTGGTAATTTCAACATGAAGTGATATTGTTATACATCGTAAGTTTAAATTAAGTGCTTGAATCATACGTTCGAAATAAAGTTGTTGTAGGTGGTTTTTCGGGCATTGCGTGCACATTCGTTGAATGTCGTCGTTTGTATCATGCGTCACTGCCTCGTAATAATAAATGAACTTTATTCTGTCGGTGTTAAGTAACGTGCAGTGTATTGGTGCAGTGTGTTAATGTTCTGAGTATTGATAGTCGTGTGTATTGTAGCTGCGGTTGTTCTCTGCATAATTGTGCTGATTGTCAAAGTCAAAGTGCTAGTCATACTTATTTATTCGTTGTATGCACCAAATGCCCTCGAGTTCTCCCATAAACGGTCATTGTATTCATCTGATGGTTTTTGCAGTGCACTTTCTGTTACAGCTTGCTTTGACAATTGATCGATTTTAGACCACTGCCTCTAATGCTGCAGGGATTGTTCTTAAAATATGAAATATGAAATATCAAATGAATTATAAAATTACTGATTTCCAACTGAAATGAGGAAATTACTGGGATGTTGATATTTCAAGTTTACAAGCAGACAAGAGCTTGCGAGTAGCTGGATTGTGCATATAAATGTTATTTGCTGTTTTTTCAGTAGCACTGTATCGCTGTGACCATTTCCCAGTGACATTTTTATCAAGCTGTACAGAGCTACATGTAGTTTCCATTTGGTATCATCAGCAGTATTCAGAAGTTGATTTCAGGTGCTAAGCATGTAATCTTTGACTTTAAATCACCGACTGATTTTATTAGAGTTATTTTGTGCACTATGAGAAGCTTTTTTGCAGCATCTGTGTGTACATAACGACAATGTTTGTGGAAATGTGTAGAGAAGCTTAGTTTAATGTTTACTCCCCATTCGTTAGAACGGTGAGATTATGTTTCATGAATGATTTTTTTAAATTTCCAAGCGTAATCTCTTGAGAAGTGCTGATGCAGATAGTGGAAATTGTTGAGAATGTATGTCGCATAGGTGTAAGTTTTATAAGTTGGTTTTAGTTTTCAAGGAACTCTCTCCGATTTTCTTCGGGGACAAAAACGGCGATTTTTGGAAAATAATTTCAACAACATTCTCAATTGTCAGCTAATTATTTGACTATGGCAAGGAATGTGGGAAATTAAAAAATATTAGCGTTAATCATTATAGACTATCGGACTGTATTTATGACAAATTTGGTGAGGGTTGGTTGAATAATAACGGAGCAAAATTGTCACAAATGGGCATGGCGTAGGTCATTTTTGTTAGACCAGAGACGTGATCCACAGGTGGCAGCTTAAACATTCTGCAGTGGGAAGAAATCCTAATGCATTTGTTGTATTTTGGACTATAAGTTATGTGATCATTCAGCTGTATCGCCAGTTGGCGCTAATAGAACAATTGGGCGAGTCATGTTGGGACGTCTGCCAACATTTCTAGTTTTGAGTGAAGGCCACCGAGAGTGCTGTTAAAGTGGTGGTGAGTGTCTCTGTCATAAGTTATCATTATTATTTGTTATTGTAAGTTGTTAACATGCTACATTATGTCCGTTTCCTAAATCGTGTGACTGTGACAGTACACACTATACTTTTATGTTGTGGGATGCATTACATTAGAAGGGTGCTATGAACATGGCAGCAGGTATGCCTGTTTTTTAAGGGCCTGCAATTTATGGGAAGGGAAAAAATATTTATCTACTAATTGGAACTGAGCTGGTGAAATTTAACAGAAATGTTTTCAAGTTGGAGAGAAAATGCAAAGTCATATTTACTATTTGTATTTTGCTTACTTACGCGACTGTGACAGTCGTTATTTGTGTTGTGTATGTGACGATATCAGCCAGTGTTTTCGTTTGACCACAGAATCTTGCCTCACACCACCCTAATTTTTTGCCATGGGTTAGCATGTTTGGCAAGCAGCTTTTCCTGAGTCGGACTGATGATCCGTAACATGCTGCGTGTTTACACCTCACACGAGCGTGCTGTTTCTACTCCCCAGTGTTTTTCGAGACTTAGAGAGCCAGTTTCACCAACGAAGGTCAATTTGCCAGTCAACTGAACTTAGGTTATTTCTAACAGACAGTTAAATCGGATTTGCGTCAACTGAGGATTAACCGGAGATCAGTCGCTAACTGGCGTTGGTGAAACGTTTATCGCTAAATTGAGGTTATTGTGCGGATATTAACTATGGTTACAGTTAACTCACGTTGGTGAAACCAGCCCTAAGTTGAGTAGTCGTGGATAAAGATTTTAGACCAGATAAATGAAGCTGGTGGAACGGGTGCATTTGGACGTCTGGACGTGGTAGCAGTTATAAATTTCTAGGTTAGATACAGCTACGCACAGCACACAGATTACGTATTGTATCGCACTTATCTGTTTGTACAATCTGCAGCACTTGTCACTCAGTTCAGCCTCAACAGTATTAATTTGGTATTAGACTTATTTATTTGTAAATGAGTTTTGTTTAGTTTTTTGTAGCATGTGTGATTGCATCGCTGATGCGGTGTAAAACCGTCGTTGAGTTGCTTACTGACTACACGCAAGACCGACAGCGAATTATGACTTGTTGTTGTGTTTTGTATGATTGACTTTTGATCAGTATTTATTAATGCAGTGTAAATTGTAGTAAGCAGCGTAGCATTGTGCACTAACAGTAAATTTTATTTGGTGGTATATGGTGTTCCTAAAGACTGCGTCACCTGCTTGTGTTTGAATGTTATCTGGTTTACTGTCAGTGTAACGCATGCTATTTTTCTGGAACGTACAGTCTGAAATGGAAAGTTGTTGCCCTTAGCTCCATTTTTACAATTGAACTAGGCTACAGTGGATCACAAAGGTCTGTGTACATTAGGCATTATCAAACAAACAATCAAGGGATGCATTTTGCAAATTATGTTGCTGTGAAGTCTGAGACAAGCTGTGACATCATGAATAAGGACGAACCTGTACCTTCACACCTATGGGATGGGAGCAAGCTCCCAGCACTGAGGCCACATGGCCAGGCCCATTGCGCAACAAGTACCAACCTAATTCAGAGGGAAAATTCACAAAAGGTTTTCGAAAACATGCCCAATTTCACGGAAAATTCATGTTGAGTCTTTGCCAAATTCTTGCCAGATTTTTGGGCCCTGTAGGGCCTATGCTGGCCGTTAATCCAAGGTTTCTGATAACTGTAAATTGATAAAATGCTTTCCAATTCTAATGCATAGCAAATTGATCATCAGTCCATCACTTGTCAGTTAACTATCGCAAGTTACAGACGAATATATCATAACAGACTTGTAAGCAGGTTTAGCATACTGCCAGTACACTTGGCAATGGAAATCTGTCAGCTTCATGACAAATCATGCCACTGATGACATCAAGAATGATGCACAAGTAGGAAGTAAGTAATGCTTTCTAGTTATATTTGTTGAAGGAAGACATGCAGCGAATGACAAAGTCTTTATAGAAACATACTGGTAATAGTCCAACAATTGTCATAAACCCAGCAGAATTGACAGAATAACATAGATTTCATCGAAGTGCATGTTTTTCACGAAGACAGCTAATTACACAGAAGGTGTTATGGCTATATAATCGTGATGTAAGCTGATCCTTAATCGTGAAAATTGCACCCTTGATTATTCGTGAAAGCCCCTCTAATATGGGCAGAACCTGGTTAACTAGCTGAATGATGTAGCTCACTGACGTTCTTGATGTGCGTTAGTAGATGGCATGTCGTTATCGTTCCTGTTTTCTTCGCAAGATGTTTTACTGCATTTTAACACAACGTCTTGTTATAGTATGTTTCCTTTGTAAACAGCGTTGGAGATATTTTTCCGGAACATGACATATGCTGCCACTACTGGTGGCATAGTGTAGTGATTTCTGCCGAGTTTAAGCGTTTGCATTTCATTCATTTTTTGCACTACTACACTAGACTCTGTTTGTCACAGCCTCCCGTGTGTTCTACGGTTATGTTTGGCCCACAGTCTGTCTGTGTACAGAGATTTGCATGTAACTCGGTTTGACTTACGACAGCAATGAACAATGCTGACTTGCAGTGTACATGGTGCATGCATTTGTGCAGATTACGTATTTGACTTGCATGTCTTTGCTTTCCCGGGTGCATTGCCCAACATCGTCTTAGTCGTGTTTTTTGTTCTGTGCTGCTATTGGTGATGGTACAAGTACTCATTATTGATCACTGTAGCTCGTTTGTGCTTTTTGAGTAGTTAGTTTTGAAGGTTTCGACATCATTGCAAGCCTTGATTATGACGCTGTTGTACAGAAGTAGTTTTGTTACAGTGGTTGCGGTAGATGGTGTCCATGTCTCGTACATTGTGCCTGTGCCTCATCATCTCACATTGTGATTGTTGCCTCGACCCGATCGATAGATGTCGCATGTCTAAATGTCATCGGGATTGCTTTTTTACTGCATATTAGTGATATTAACAGCTGACATACTGATATCTTTTTATGCTTTCTGTTATGGGTACATGGTTTTTGACCATGCTGTTAGGGATATGTACGTAACATCTCACAAAAATGATTCCTTTTCTTTTTTTTTTAATAACTCCCGTCATTCACACATAACTGTCACCATACTGTTTTGGAAATTTGGTTGTTCTTCAATTTATGTTTCACGGGAAATGCAGCATTTAAGCATTAAGTGATCAAAGATTGGTGTTCTTTGTCATAAAGAACGGGTTTCTCTGAAGACTGATTGGTAACTTTTGGGGCTTCTCAGTGTAATAAGGTCACGGTGTATAATCTTGTGTCAGATTTCTTGCATCTGGTTTGAAGGCGAGTTGTTCCAAAATAAGGGGGCTACAATGTTTTTAGACAAGGGATTAGAGATATTCTGTACCACCATGGGTGTATGATGTGTAAAAAATATTTTATGTGACTGATTTTTTTGTGTTTTTTTGTGATGTGAACAACATCCAAAATTTGTTATGAACTACAGAGCCCTAATGTAATTGCATTTTAGGCCCATATTATTTGACAAGATTAACTGTAACTAATGTTGCATGGCAAATAAATACTTGTGTTTTCAGCTGATACATTTTGAAATCACTAGTTCTTTTATTGATTTTCCATTTGTTTTTTTTTGGAAGAAGTAGAAGTAGCCGAGACTTGCTAAAGTTAGTTTTTTTTCGTCATTTTGCTATCAGCTAATTTATATTAGCCAGTGAAGCAAAAGATGGATGTTGTTGTTGTTTTGATGTAATAATTTAATGACTGTGTGAATTTGTAACTGTTGTATTGAAAATTTACTGACTGATGACGGTTTGTGTTGCAGTGTTAGGTTAGAGCAAGCATTTATCAAGCCCAGTGCATGTGCCCATTGTGGAAGCGTGAATGGTAGTAGTTTCGGATTGTTTGTGCAGTGCTTTTGATTATTGTGTACATATATATTTTCTGGCAGTGCGAGATTCGTGCCGCTGTTGATACCGAAGTTTGTATCATGACGTGTTGTGCCTGGTAGAAGTTTTAAAATATGTTAATTTGATGTTTGCACCATGAGCATTGCTGAATATAATCTCAAGTGGCGTTGCCCAATCTAAAACTAGTGGGGTGGACTTTAAGCAGAGGCGAGCAAGTGAGTATGCCACCTCTCAGAAAAAAAATGATTTTTTTTAATTTTAAAATATTGTGCATTTGGAGCATTTTGGGTGGTATTAACCATTCTTTGGAGTTTCTACATCAGTCTCAGGAACAGCATGAGATAAAAAGTAGAATGGAGGTGGGCACTGGGTATGTCCATCCCAGTCCACCCCATGGCAATGCCCCTGATATTCTCCGTTTTGCGCTGTAGCGTGATGTAGTTTGATGAGGTAGATGAGCATGTATAAGTTATTATTGTGTACAAAGACATCTGGCTGATGGTTTAGTACTGATAACCATCATTTTGTTGTGAATCTCTCTGTGACAAAAAAAAATAAAATTTTAGCAAACCTGCTCGTCACTGACTGGAGACTATTATTCTTCGTTCATAATCATGACGTCTTCATTATCCTCAAATCTGTTAAAGATTGTTTCTGGCAATAACATTCAGTCATCTGCAATCATATGAAAAAAGCACTCAGCAAACATCAACAGGTACAGCTTGGAAAGAAGCAAGTTGATTGCTTTACATGTGGGACGCCCGTCCCCCTTTAAAGGGGGACGGGCGTTCGCCTACGCC
>Ga0209782_1002286_pt1 | contig 10612 bp, 7 predicted proteins | sample WorMetmaBAHAMAS1_FD_187390 | JGI IMG/M metagenome (GOLD analysis project Ga0209782, IMG submission 187390) | Marine gutless worms symbiont microbial communities from Max Planck institute for Marine Microbiology, Germany - Inanidrilus... | ecosystem: Host-associated > Annelida > Digestive system >...
GCGGCGTTGTTTGCGTGATCCTACGTTTAGCCGTTTTGATACAATACCGGAGTGTGACGGACACACAGACACACAGACACACGACGACGGCATATACCGCGCTTAGCAAGGCGTCGCGCGGTAAAAACGCTGACAGGAATGTTGACAGCTGTGATGACCCGTCTACATCGGATAAAAATTTGGTGAACTTTGGTGCAGTAACCTGGGAGTTTCAGAAGATAGACAGACTAGCTGTATACGAAGTAGCAAAACCATGCTGCAGCTATAGTCTAGTGCGTATTTTGTCCTTACGTAACCTGCCACGTCACTAGCCATGTCAAAGTTAAGGTCTAGTTTGATACGTAACTGTCTTAGGCCTGTAATAGGGCGCGTCAGTTATATAAGAATATATGTATGTTATTTCTGTTTCCGGTGAAAGACGGTAAGCTTAGTACAGGCGTCAATGCAGCATTTAATGCATCATGTTACGGTTAGTCTTCAACAATCTAAAATTACCTTACAAAACAATTGTATAAATAATACCTCGATAACTCAGCCCACTTTGTCCTTTTATTTGTGACTAAAAATATAGAATTTGCAACTTATCGAGTAAAGCTGGATCTGGGATAAATGTTCTTGATTTACTGACGGGCCCTATGCCACGGCCGGGCGGACTCACGCACGGCTTTGTAGCCACGCATTTCTAGCAGCAAAGATGTTGCGGACATGCTCGCGAGGATGTAACGAGTCACGTCCCGCGTGCTAACGCGGTTGGTAACAACAGAACCTGAGCATGTACTGTAGGCCGATTATCAGCCGAGAAAGTGCCACTAAGCGTGGAGTTTTCGCAGCTAGAGCGTTTCACGATGTTCACGTGTTGTTGATGGCGAGACTGTTCATTGCGACCACGGTGCCACGGTACCATGGTGCCATGGTGCAGCTGCTGGACCAAGTGCAGTGCACAGCGTAAATAGGTGAACATACGACGTCGTAAAACCGACCGACCGACGTCGCCTTTGCTCTGTCGTTAAACGTTCTTTATTAGTCAACCGGTCTCAAACGATCTCGCAAAACACGCGTCCCATATAAATCTAGTAAGTAACTGAACGCAGTAGGTCTGCCCTGCAGCAGTTTGCAAACGTGCCCATGCTCCGCTGCTGCAGGAACTCACGTGCCACTTGGCATCACTGACAGCATAGGGCCCGTCAGTAAATAAAGAATATTTATCCCAGCTCCAGCTTTACTCGATAAGTTGTAAACTTCCGGTTATGAGTAATACGGTTCTAATCATAACAGTTTGCGTGAATGTTGCAAAATCTACATTTTTACTCAAAAATAAAAGGACAAAGTGGGCTGAGTTATCGAGGTAGTATTTATACAATTGTTTTGTAAGGTAATTTTAGATTGTTGAAGACTAACCGTAACGTGATGCATTAAATATTGCAATCACGCCTGTACTAAGCTTAGGCCTACCGTCTTTCACCGGAAACAGAAATAACATAGATATATGCTTATATAACTGACACGCCCTATTACCTGCCACCAAGCAGAAGTGATATTCCCGCCTTTACCCCCCCTCCTCCAGCCAATTAAGGCTTTCACTCGATTTATCGATCCAGGAGCGATGCAAAGCTGAGTTGACCTAGCTGGCCAGTTACACACCGATATGGTATACCCGCCCGAAGACGGTCACCCATCCCAGTACTAACCGGGCTCAACGTAGAGTAACTTTGTTGAGGCGACGAACGACGCTACCACTGCGCCAAACTGCCAACCAATCTACATCAACTAGGATCTTTAAAGGAAAATGGGGGAGGGAGCTTCAGCCATCAGTACTCGGTAGAGGCGTGCAGTATTGTGATAAGTGTGTGTCTGTCTGCATACATATCTCAGAAACCACAGTGCAGACTTCACAAACGTTTGTCTGCATGTTGTCGGCGGCCGTGGTTCGTTTCTTCTCTGACAGCGTGTTAGTTAGCACGCTGTATTTCCCACTTTGTGGATGGGTCACGTGGCGAGATCTTAGGTGCAACGTCGTGTATTGACTAACACCCCTACTGCGTGGTACTACTGTACTGATAGCATTATTGTAGTCTGTAGATAACTGTGGGCGCCAAGACGATCAACAACTTTGTTTTTTTTCAAAGACCAAAATATCAACAAGAAAGGCAAACTTAATCGCAACAATCATCACAACCAACCAGTCCTAAAACAAGAAAATGTACATATTAACACACTAATCACAAACGGACGACATCAGCTAATTCTCAACTCAATGATCACATTGGGGCCAGTGGGGGAGGAAAGGGGGCATAGATGCAACCGCGGCTGTAAAGTTGGAGGAAATCACACGTGGGATGGATGTCAATTCCCCTCTTTTTCATCCTCCCCTCCATTCTGGCCCTCATCATTATTTGCCCCACCGCTGTTGCATTCACCCTCTTTCCACTCCCCCTAAATTCAGCAGCTTGCATCGAGTGACCCTGCGTGGACCTGACCGCTAACATGAGACGATGGATTGTCTCCGCAGCTGCAAGTTGAACCCAGTGAAAAAATGACAATCACTAAAGTTGGAGAAGACCAAATACGCTTGGTGTCCAGGTCTCCAAAGTTGGGTGAAACACGTCCCACGGGTCCCAGTGGGCAGTTGTACCCACGAGGAGGGAGACAGAGGTCTCCAAACAGAGGAAGGTCACCGGAATAATTCTGTCAGTGTCATATGTTCAAGTATGCAGTTCATGACATAAAACCAACATATTACTATAATCACAACCACAAGAACTACTGCAAGAAAATCCAGATTTAAAAACTCGTTTTATTTTTACAGATTGCGAAATTTTCAACAAGTGCTGATGAACATCCACAATTCGCATTTAGCATATTGTAACTTTACATACACAGTCTGTATGTCATTAAATCATCCAGCCACACGGCTATGAGGTAAATAAAATGCGGCTGATTTATCGAACCCAATCCTTAATATGCAACACTATATGGGGGCAGCAGCATGGCTAGTGGCACCCACAATGAAGTAGTTGCCACGAAGAAATGATAAACTCGAATCGTCATAACAAGTCGGAGACTAGGTCAGGTGAGACGGATAAAAGGTCATGGATAAAACTGGTTCGGGTCGGAGTTCAGCATCGCTCGAAGACCCGGTAGAGGTCCGGCATGTTGGCGATCTCGAGTATCGTGGCGTCGTCGGTGAATCGTTTTGGCGGCATGAGTGACGCACGGCATGCTGGGAAGATCACGTGTTCCACCGTCCACTTCCACGACGTCACGTGACCTTCGCTTGACCCCTACACAGTACCGCGCACGACGCTGACTGACCGAGTTTAATGAGTTTAACGTCCCACTCAACACTCTTTACAGACAATCTGTTGGCTAGTAGTGAGAAAATCAAAATTAAAGCCGGGAGAAAAAAAACATAAACAATAAATAAACCTAGACTAACACAAAAATAAATACACAAACACCAATTTTATAACCCAAGTTTAGTCGCCTCTTATGACATCCGGCCAGGAAACGGAGCGAGGCTATTCTCAAAGGAAAAGATAAAGCAGAAGTAGATAAGAAAGGAAAACATAAGAAAGAGAAAAATGAAGCAAGTGATAAGGTAAACAAACATACAGACAATCTATACAGCGCTAAAATCTACAATGTTTCTAGGGCGCATTAGGTCCCGGCGCCTGGGTGAGGTTACTGTACAGTGAGTAACTATAGCAAACCTAAGACATCTGTATTGACATGCAAACCCATGCTAGGTCTGCTATAGATTCACTGTATATACGCAGTTTTCATGTAATCACTCTTTAACCGTCCATGTCCTTTGATATTATGACGTTGCATCAACGCATGCTAAGGGACTGCGATGCATATCTCAACCAACTTTGGTGTTGACAGGAAAGAAACTAAACAAAAAACAAAAATCCGATATTTTCAGAATAAAATGGTCCAGTCAGAGTCTGTTAAATCAGTCCTCATTGAAAAGAGGTGAATACTGAGGGATGATGTGCCCACAAATGGTACTAATTGGGCTCCACAGAGTAAATTCACCTGTAGGGGTGGGCAGGCTATGTAACGAGGTGAAAATTCTGACTTCTCCTACCACTACTACGACTATCATTAGCCCACAGTGCCACCACTAGTACCAGATGTGGGCTATTTTTTCTTACGTAAACAGTGAGCCTGCAAAAAAACAGCTGAACCAAGCAAGCAGTCATTTAGGGGTGCAAGATTGTGCACGGCTTTTTCTTATGAGTGCCTTGAAACTGCACAACCCATGCCTTTTTCTTCTGACTGTTCAAAAATCGGTAAACTCATTTCGAGTCGGATCAATGCTGCTGGAAAATATAACAAAATGTAGCTTCAGCTGGACAGTTATGTATCTACAACTGGACAGATTTATTTACAACTGCAGATCTTGTGTAAAACTGCACGTTACAAATGCCACGGTCTCGTGTGAGTCCAAACAACCATGTACTACATAGGGTAAATATTGGCACTACCTAGCAAATACAATTGAAAAATCCAAAACGACCGTGATGCGGGCTGTTGCTAAATTTGTTACAGCAACTGAGTACTGGTACTGAACCTGCTGTGGTGGTTCGTCTTCTGTCGGTAATGAAAGCCATTTTGCTTTGACTGCGTAGAAGTCGGCCGTCTCACGAGCAAACGTCTCAAAACACGGCTTCTCTGCATCCCAGTCCACCTGGACACATAGGCTAGTTTAGGAAACTGTTGGGCTGAAATTTCCACACTCGCTCGGCAACGACCAAACAACAACAACATGGTGGGCGATGTGAAAATAAATGTTTTTTTTCTTCTACCAGAAATGGTGAAATAAAGTTGTATATAAAACATGTTTTAACGTTGTTTTAAAAGATTTCATTTGCATGGTAAAAACTATTAACTTTTTTTATAAATGCATAATAGTCAACATTCTTTAATTTGGCATACTCACTGTCTTAGCTAACTGGTGTTACCATACTGCAGTGCAAATGAATTATTATTCGTATTCGGTGTACTTTTAGCAGTATTTGGCCAAATACGAATACACTATGGACGATTTAATTGACGAACTGCCGGTGGAAAAACGACATCTGAGTAAATCGATCATTATCTGCCGGATTTAATGCCGGATTAAATTAACGGGAGATTAATTTGCTGTGGAAAAACCGGACCTAAGACACAACAGAAGACGCACCTCTGTCGCGAGACGTAGCAGATACATCGGCAGACCCTCAATGGACGGCGTGTACTTGTCTAGGATCAGAGGCAAACTCGCCAGATTACCATCCTGCCGACACAATGCAACATATTTATACTGTATTTTATTCCCAGAATCTCGGAAACCATAGACTTATATTAAATATTCACTAGACTTCTTACGTCGAATCACAACAGCAGAAGCGTTTGAAGCCGTCGATTGGCTAACAGATCATCTTCCCCAACAAACATGGCCGCAAGAAGCAGGCCGGTCGAGTGACGTCATTTTGTTGAAGTCAACAGCCGCAATCTCGGCGGCGGCCATGTTTGTTGGGGATCGTACGACGGCTTCAACTTCGCTGGCTGGCGCGACCGCTATGTTGGAAACTATGAAGATAAGTTGGCTATTATACCACAACAACTACGTCCACCATTTAACGGCTCTTTATCCAGGACTACCATAAAGATAAAACCAATCTGGATTTAGCAGAGCAAGAAATGCTGAGTGGCATCAGCTGGACCATATGCACCTGGTTCAGAAATATAATCATGCCAACAGTTTTTTTACATGCAAAATGCCCTTGCTGCGGCCCAACCAACAGCGTTAAAGCTCTGAAGGCACCCAGGCTATTATAACTCAGTTATTATTACTAGTATTATTATGACGCATCAGATTACGTTGTCACAGATGTCTCAATATAACGTGGTCTGTCTGCGTGTATCGGTAGCAACTGTGAACCCTGCAAAAATGGCTGAATCAAACGGGACCGACAAGGTGACTACGTATTAAATAGGGTCTACATATCTCCACAGAAAGGGACCATTTTAAGGAAGCTACATGTCGGCCCACAGAAAGATATATAGTACATTCATGCCTCAATAGTAGCCCAACAGCTGCGACAAAGCTTCAATAGCATAATGATCCCTGACTTGGTCCATGGCAGGCAGGCGGCCTAATGCCACATCACTGTGGACAGTTAAACTACAAAGAATGACATTAAGTTAGAGATATAATAAATTTGTCATATTCGTCAATTCTAAAAATAATAGTATGGAAAGAAATGTAAACAAACATTCTGACTGAGATGGTAATAAATCAAGAAATAACAGCAAATGGGAGTTATCAGCTGGGAGTGGGATATTCAGTGCATTCACACTCAATGTAAACATATAGATGTCCACTGCAACCAAACGAGCCTGCACTACTGAACACTCATCTCTTCTATCACTCAAACAATGGCTGCTTCTCACACAAAAACCAACAGCAAAGTGAAACTGAAACTTCATTCTGTGGGGAAAACCAACCTTGCTGATCTGCAGAGAAAAATAGTCGGCGAGCATGTCGGCTTTAGAGACGAGCAGGTCGACGACAAACTGAGCGAGTTCTGGTTTTGGACCATCACTAGGAGACCATCCACTGTCGGCACTGTCTAGAGCCAGCACGGTGAGATCATGTAAGGACGCCGACTCCTGTTGACACAACCTAATTCTCTTATCATTCACACAACTAACTGTATGCAAATAATTTTATGGGTATTTTGGTTAATATTGCAATGAGTTGACGTGTATACATTTTGTTTATTATTTTCTTACTTAATTAAGGTTGTTGCGCTGCTTTCTTTCATTTGTTGCTATCAGCATGTGCTGGTGAATAAAGATATTCATTAGGTGACTTCACTTTTTGGATTAGTCTTTCCACCGTCATAAGCCATTGAGGATTCAGTCATGCAACATTTTTAACATGGAATGAAATCCCCCTTCAAATTCGCAATAGTTTTTCCCTTGCTTCAATTAGAAGTCTCCTCACACCACATTAATGGTATTGAGGTAAAGCCGACTAACATACAAACTGTTGCTAACAGCAAGGAACACCAATTAAGATTAATTAATTAGAATTAAGATAAAGTTCTCCTGTTACCTGTCGTCACTGCATTGATGCCGTAGGTTGGGCGACAGGAAAGGCCAAGGGCTGTTAAACGAATGCAGTTGTCCTGTTTGCTGCAATGTATCCATTTTTAACCGTAGTACCAAGTGTCAGTCATACGCCCAAACACTTCATCAAAGCAACACGCTGTGCGCTGATAATCTGACGAATATTAAATGACGACAGACAGCGTCCAACTCACCGACAGCCGTATGTATCCCATGTTGCCGAAACTGAAGACAATCAGCTGATAGAACAGTTCAATACTACGCAATCACACACGTCATCACCAGTCTCATTGCCGTTGACCACGCGAAGTACATCATTACGATTTATGAGCCTCGGCGGCCCTCATTTTCAAAGGTTTAATCCTAAGATGTTGCTAAGATCTTCCTAAGTCTGTCTCGACTTTATCATAAAATTATCGTATGAAATCCTAAAATTATCCCAAATGCTCAACCGATTTATTCATGACGACCAGGCAAATATCAGCGTCAACACACATCTCAGTACTAATAAATCAGCTATACATCAACCGAGTTTTGTGGAAAAGTTTAGTTTCACAAATACTAGAAAACCTAAGCAGCAATGTACTTGATAACCCAGTGACATTAACCATTAACCTTTTGACCTCAGGGTCCATGCATGCATAAACCAAGCCTCCACGTATGTAGTCCAGCATATTTGGTGCCTGTCCCAAGCCAGGATAAATTGGGAGGGTTGCGGCAGGAAGGGCATCCGGCGTAAAATTGGTGGGATGATGGAGGTGGGGGCATCGATGGTCCGGACGGGGTGGCGAACATGCCTCTATTATCTTCCCCATGCCTCAAAAAATCCAGAATGATGACAGAGTCCCACAACACGATTCAGGTGTGAGTGGGTGAATGTCTCTTCTGGTACCGGCCGACCCGGGTAGTCCTGGACAAATGGCCGTAAAACGGCAGTGTGTGTCCATGCATGCCAAAATGACTGCCAATATGTGCTGTATGTCTACCAAGTTTGGTGTTAATAGTTTGAGCTATTTCCTTTATGAGTGCAGGGAAATACTGTATGTATGACCGCACTCAAAAAATGAAAATGGCTCGATACACATGAAGACACAAAGGTATACAGAGAAAGGAATACAGACAAAGTCACAGACGGCAACTGATCACCGTATGCACACCTGGACTATTGTCTGCATGGGTAATAACACACCTGAGTACTAACGAGCTATCTCACCTGAATTTTGATGTGCTCAACAAAAAATAAAGTGTCGGATATCACAGCTGAATATCAACGAGTTATGTTCTCTGAGTTTAGCTGTGTTAAACAGGTAAGGTTTAGAGCAGATAATACACCTGACAATCTGTCTCACCTGAGTTTAGTGGTGTTGTCCAGGTAAGGTTTAGAGTTAGATAATACAGGTAACAATCTGTCTCACCTGAGTTTAGTGGTGTTGACCAGGTACAGTTTAGTATCGTGTTGAATCAGTGCAAATTCCGGACTAACGCAGCCAACAAACGTGTGGTTCTGTAGCAGTGTACGCAGTCCTGCAAGCATCAAACACCAAATTAATAACTAATTCTCAGTTTTTGAAATACTGAAATTCCACTTAAATACCAATTACACAAATTTACATTTACGAATTACATGAATTATGATTTTTCGGAAATATTTTATAAGTCATTTTGAATAGCGGAAATCCTACAGTTTAAAAATAGAAACTTCTGGAAATAGAAAACAGAATTTCTATACTTAAAAATTAAAATTACTATTTAGTCTGGGTTTCATATTTGTGTTATATTGGTTCATGCTGGGAATAAAGCTGCTAATCTGTCAGCTTTTCAGTGAGCATTAAAGACTCAGCGTCATACGTATTCTAGTAGTATCATACGCATATCGTGGTAGTCGTATCATACGTATATTGTAGTCCGGAGCGTACCCGAGTGCATGTCATTCTCTATGGCAGTTCTCAGCTGCAGAATGCTGGTGAGTTTGATCTCTCGTTGCCGTACCAATGTCCTCACATCAGATACGGATGCTGCTGATGTCGATGGACTGACGTTGGCTGCTAATAACAGTCGTCTAGTTTCCACTGATTCGTCGTCGACGTCCATTGTTGTGTCAATGTCGAATGTACTAGTAGACTGCATGGCAAACATGACACATCACAAACAGCTAATCTAATTCATGGGAAAAACATGCTATTTTGTGGGCAGATCTCACATTTAATGTCCACATGTCTGTCTGTCTGTCCATTTCTTTGCCATGGCTACACGTCACAGTTTCAGGGTGACTAACGCTTACCGTAGTGGCTCCAACAGTATCTTTCCACAAACATTAGTGCCTTTTTGGGGATCTCATCAATACTGATGTTCATTTGAAAGGTCGACTCCCCGATTTTTCGTAGTGAATACGATAGGTGTTTTAAAGCCAATCATGCAAACTTATTACAACTTATAAACTTATTACAAACTACTGAACCAGTTAAGTTAACAACAAGAAGCATTTGAAAAATGTTGGGCCCATTCGCTACTGCGAGCCGCCGTTACATTGTCAGTCACCAGGTGTTGCTAGTCGCACGCCAGCTATAGCTATAGTGCAGGCGGCGTGCGATGTCCACGACGACGACAACGACAACGCGTTGGGGTGGGCCCAATGATGAGCCAACATCAAAAGAGACATACTGCAGACATCAATTACAGACACTGTTGGACCAGTGCCGATCTAGAAAAAAATAGACCGACACCGGTCCAACGTCAGCCGTAATTAGTGTCGACAGCATGTCTCCTTTGATGTTGGCCGATCATTATCAATGTGGGTGATTGGTCTATGTGATGAATATGATCAGTATCCACACACACTGGTGCATGTGCCGTCAGCCACACTACTGCAGGATTGGATTACCAGCTAATTACCACCATCAGCTGCAGCAAACATGGCAGCATGGATTCCATCTACAGTGGACCGGATGATGCGGTCCAGAATCAGTACCAAGATCGGCTCTGAGTCTACATCAGTGTCGTCATCAGTGACGAACTAAACTCACAATGTTGTCTGTCACTGACGACGTTACAAAGTCCGCCGTGTCGTCCGCGCTGACTGCAGTCGCAGCAGACCGATGCGCTGCTGAACCACGCGACACGAGGAACGCGTCCATTTTCTGATCACGACTATCGGTCCGCACCAGATGCTGGGCGGAAACGCGTCCGACGCCGGCTGTCGACCAATCATGGTCACACACTGAGATAGAATATTCAACAACGGAGTGATTACGGTGCTGTCTGCTAATGGGCATAATGGTCATTCTGCAGGTGGAAGTGGTATTTTTTCACAAGCACCAAGATGATATAGCAGTGTAGTAATACACGAGTAGCAATAACAGTAAATTTTACAAAGGTTTCAATAAATATTTAACTATAACCTTCTTCTAATAAAAAGGTAAAGTTTTCCCGTACTCGTTGCTGAGCGTTGGGCCCGGAGCTGATCCCGGTGTACAGGCAGTCAGCCCGCAGG
>Ga0209782_1002287_pt1 | contig 10611 bp, 5 predicted proteins | sample WorMetmaBAHAMAS1_FD_187390 | JGI IMG/M metagenome (GOLD analysis project Ga0209782, IMG submission 187390) | Marine gutless worms symbiont microbial communities from Max Planck institute for Marine Microbiology, Germany - Inanidrilus... | ecosystem: Host-associated > Annelida > Digestive system >...
ACCCCCACCCATCCTGCCTAACCATACCTCCCTCAGGCATCGGGTCGTGCGATCCAACCTTGAGCTGATTCTAGTTGTTTTTGTGTGTGTGTTTTTGTCATTTTCATTGACTGCCCGGAAAGGCTTCTGACCAATGAACACTGTTCAGTGCAGTGAAATTATGTAAGATTTTATTGAAAACTTCTGGCGCTTGCTGAGCTAATCTAAGGAAATCTGATCAATTGTTTTATTGTATTCTGTGTATGCCCTGCAGTCGTATCCCTCTTATTTGTGATGCACAGCTGTTCACAGTAGAAATAACAAGTTTTTGGTATTTGTATTTTGTTCCCTGTTTCTTCCAGTTAATTGACTGTTGGCTAGGCAACAGAAGGGCAGTCAGCGTGCAGCCTGTAATATGTGCCATTGTCACAATTTTTTTTTGCTTGAGTGACCTGTGATGCAGTTTGGAGTCATTCAGGAATTGCAGATAAGTTGAACAACAAGTGAAAGTAGTATTTCTCTGTTTCAATGCCTGTCATTCTCTGACTTCCAGACACACACACACACACACTTACACAACATATGCCTGTAGTTAGTTACAGTACCTTATCAGTTCATAGAGGTAGTAATACACTGTGTTCTTAACAAAGATACTAATTTGCTACTTGATGTTGTGCTAAAAGTTGTTAAAATCACAGCGTATGCTCAAGTGAGACCTAAACTGTGGATCTTTTCTGGAACATGGCATACTGTTATTGATGTAGCCATACTTAAATTGATTTCTGATCAGTTATAAAACAAATGTGTGTAGACATAAGACGGCGTAGTCTCGAGACAAACGTCAATGATGGGTTTGTGTCTGGTGAAGAAACAATTCCCGAGACTCCTCCACCCTCGTACTCATCTATTGTGCGCCACATGAGCATTATCAGTGACATTAGTCAGACCAGTGCACAGCGTAAGTTCATGTTCGCTGTTATTGTTTTTAACATTTTTTTTATTTTTTATCTAAACACGTGTTTTGTAGCTGGTCTTATTGAGATTGCAAAGTTCTGTAATTGTTGCTCTCCCCAAAAAAGATGATGGCAGTTTGGGTCAGTTGTCACCTAAACTGCCATCATCTTTTGTTTTTTTCCTGTTGCTGCTATCTCTGACCATTGACCACAGTTGACTTGACATAAACCATCGATGCACTGTTTTCACTGATAGAGATTTCCACTAGAGTTAGAACAGATCTTGGTACTGATTCTGAACGACGTCCGGTCCACTGCGGATTGAATCAGTGCCGGTCTATTCTTGTAGATTGGCACTGGTCCAACAGTACCAGTAATTATTGTTGCCTTTGACATTGGCTCGTTATTATCAACGTGGAAGGTTGCTCTAATTACTGAATTTGACCGATACCTAGATGAACCAGGCCCGATGCTATCAGACACGCTACTGCAAGATTGTGTTACCAACTAATTACCACCATCTGTTGCAAGAAACACTGCCGTTCATCAGTGCCGACCGGGTACTGACTTGGCCGGTCCAGGTGACATAAAATTACTTAATCGGTCTAGTCGATTCTGGATTTTAATGAAGCAAGAGATGATGGGATGGCAGTGGCACCAGCTGGACCTTATGCAAATCACTTACACCTTGCTCCAGACAGATAACCACGCCAGCACCCCACCACTTAGTTTGCTACATGCCAGGCCAGATACACTTTCTAATGCCAGCCAACAGTATCGCAGTGCTGAAGGCAAAAGTGATGACCTCAAAACACATTATACCGGCAGATACGCGGTCCAAAATTTGTCTGGATCCACACCTGTGATTGGTGCAGATTGATCCAGAAATGAGATGGCCTACTCCCTACCTCGGCCTGCAGATTCGTCTATGCATTATTCTCTACCATTGCTTCTATGAGGTAAATAATGCCATACCCCACGAGGAGCATAGGTGGGTTGCTCATCTCCCTTACTTATGCTATGAGTGCATAGATCGATAAACTACTCAAGTCTGTGATTCATACCAGTGCAGTTATCTTTCCAGCTGTGGGACATCTCTGCCCTGTGACTGATACCGATTGATACTGCTAGTGCTTGGCGACAGAGGCATATGTGTGAACAACTTGTCCAAGGTCATTACCTAAGAGTGGAAGAGCCAGGAATTTTAACCCATAGCCTGCGAGTTGCGAGTGCAACGCCGTAACCATTATGCCCTAGAACGCAGAACACACGCTTTCCCAATATTTTTGTTGTAAAATGTGCACGCATTGTCCAGATACTGGGCACAGCTGCAGTCGGTTGAGTGTTGATTGTTGGGTGGATTTTGGGATGGTGCCTAGAATTCAAATGGTAAATTTTTCTTGCTCGTCATTAAGTGTTACCATGTTCTTTTCCATGTTGTCTTGTTTATGTCACATTTCTGAACATGTGATATTTAGTGGAAATTCCGCCTGGATATGATGAAGCACTTACTATTCAAGAAACATCAGCAAACAGCCAGCCATCCAGAAATGCTGCAGCTACGACGTATGTTGCTTTTCTCTTTTTTTATTAAGCAATAGGATTATGTATTCACATGATGTTCAGTTTCATGCCTATGTAACATGTCTTATGTTTCTTACATTTCTTTGTACAATGAATCCAGTAGTAATATAATTATACATGTCTTGCACAGTAGCAGGTTTACCTTTACTTTTTAATTGGCATTGGAGCTACTTTTATTCAAGACTTCACTCTAGTTTCAGTTAGGCATACTAAACCAGCACTCCTCAATACACAAAAAGCTAGAAGCATGTAATCTGATAGGTGAAAGTAGCAACTGTTTTCAACAAAATTTAATGTGTAGCATGTATGTATGTCTGTGTGTATAAGTACAGTAAGTAAGTAGGTAAACAAGGATTTTGGTAGAGCTTTATGACAGCTCATCTCTAAAGTGCTCAGGTATCATATGATACGCTGTTTTACCTGTCACCCATATATTTATCCAGAAGTGGAAGGAACCATGCTGCTAAGCTGCATTCATGCACGCTATTGGCGGCCATCGGCTTCAAGCTATAAGACATAAAATGTTCTAAGTGAACTGTACTGTATGGGAGAGTATCAGTGCACATTGGCCGACATTCTTTTCCATCCCACGGATGGTAGGAGGCTGAGTTGGCCTGTGTGGCTGATTAAGATATTGATGTGGTATGCTTGATCCATCCCAGTACTGACCGGGCCCTGCGTATGGTAATATTATCGGTGGTGACCAGTAGGCTGCCAGTGAGACCCACATAGTGTGTATGTGTGTGTTTGTCAATGACCGTGCAGATCAAAACCTGCATCATCTCTACGTTCTCGGTTCCGAATCTTTTCTCGTTCCATGTCTCTTGGTGAAACTCCAATGCCACAGCGTACAAAGTAACAGCTCGAGTTTTACATTGTCATATGCTTAGATAAGGAAATCAGTTGCTTAGCACATAACGTCTTTTCTCCCTTGAGCAGTGAGCACTGAGATTTAAATGCATGGAGATTTACAGACTACTTAAATTAAAGTTCGGATGGTGCAACCCGACCTTAGATAGCAAACTATGAAAGAAATTTTTTTGCTTTGTTTGCGAAATCAAGAATGTCCAACAAGTGAAGTTGGTTTTATTCAAGTCAAAGATGACAGCACAAGTGGAGTTGCATTATAAACAAGTATTTTAGCTATGTACAAATATAAGTTAGCGCTATTTTGCAATGTATATCATACAACAACAGTAAAATATGATCGCAAGTCAGTAAAAGTAGATGACCGTTAAGCAATCAAATCGATATATCATTGAACGTTTATTATCTGAGTGTTTTTTTGCTATTTTTGATTAAATGACGGCTGCTCACATATTGTAAGTTCTGACTACCAGCAATTGCCAGCTTAATGGGACCCTTTTGTGGCATCTACATTACTAGATTACCAGCTTTCAGGTCTGCCATCAGGGATGGTTCTAAGGGGGAGTAGGGAAGCCATAGTCCCCTCTCATTAGAGGTCTGGCCCCCCACTGCCTCGCCCCCAAATGACTTTTTTGGTGAATGTAAGTTGACATCTCAGATAAAAATTTAGTGATTATATGTTGGTTTTATGTCAAAAACTGCATATTTATACATATTACCGACCAAACTTCTTCAGCGACACTATCTTCCGCCTCGCCCAAGCCGTGCGCCATGCTAGTTTAGCGGCACCAGCTATGATTTGACGAGTCCGTGACGCTGCCTATGATGTGGTAGTGTGTAATTTCTCTCACGCTGCCGTAGGCATGTTACAACCTGACCACTGCAACCTGTATGTGTTAGCTCATCATCAAGTGTTACCGGTGCTGATCGCAGACGATCGTCGGACGTTGCATCACAGCAGACACTGCGTACTGTTGTCGGGATGCCGCATCGTGAAGACTCGACCGACCAAGCCCAACTCGATCCAGATCTTGAACCTTCATATCGCACATGGCCCACTTTGGCGTCTGATAGCGTTGCAGTAGTTCGGCCTACAGACGGCGATACAGATGGAGTAAGTGAAGGCACAGAAAACGTTAGTTTTGTTCTCTGAGTTTGTTGCAATGCCCGGCAACCAGCACTTATTATCTAACCACAAATAATAATTTGCTGCAGACCAATCATTGCAGTGCCTTATATGTTTTACTGTTTTTTTTTTCTACGCTTTTTTATTAATTCTATCAACGTGCTGTACCCGTAATTGCAGTTGGTTGTAAATACATGCCGTGATGGGTGATATTGTTGTTGCTGTTGTTGTTTCTTTGTGATCACATTAAACAGGATGACCACGAGTGGATTAAATATGGCAAACTCATGGAACTAGCTATAAGAGAAGTTAATGATGTCAAAAAGTCCCCAAAAGGGTCAGGAAAATGTATTATCTCTGGAAATTCATAAGTTGTTCCTCTATACTTAAACAACTTGTTTTACTAACTGAGCCGTAATCTTACCTCTTCAAGTAGTAAAGAGTGTACTCATGCTGCAAAAAAGTTGCCCTTACGTTGTCTTTAAATTGTAGCGTGGTGATTCAAATAATATCAGGTGGAATTTGTTATTGTCAGTTGTTCCTGGGTGTCACTCGAAATGTTGGATGAAAAGACAGAGAACTTGAGCTGCATGAAATGTGGTCACCCTGATTAAACATTCCACACGTGTCTGTGATGTGAAGCGCGCAGATTTTTTTTTATTCGTGTTCGTTGTCACTGTCCAGTAAACTAACTTTTGTAAGAATCAGTTTTTTTAGCTGCATTGCTTATCGAAACCAACTGCGTAGATGCATCAAGTCATTTTTCTTCTAATTATTTTTGTTGGGAGGTGATAGTTCTGGTGACCTTGATGGCTTATAAATTGAGATCAGTTCCACCTAGATGTAAGGTCACTGTTGAACACTAATAGGAAGTCATACCTTGCCAGTCAAATGCAACCATTGTTGTGCTGCTCTGATGACTGGAAGTGCCCACCAAATTTACCTTTGGAACCTATTGATTTAGGCAGTCAATGTCTTAGACACATGCAACCTACGATTATTCGGCTATTATTCGTACATGGGTTTTGTTAAGACAGTACAGTTGTTTGCCAGGTGTCGTACTGTATAGACAGTTTTGTGAACTTGCAGTTGTTGGTTGTCGTTGTATAGTTGAATTTCAGGGTTTGGTTTGCAACTTAGCTGTTGTTGGCATTGCTCTGTAGTTTTGGGCTGCAAAATGTTTACCTGAAACCAGGCTAACACCTGCCAAATTGGACTGACTAGATAATCTCACATTAATGATACTAAATTATGTTATTGTCACATACCACACTGCATTCTACTAATATTTCCAATAAAGTGTCATATTGTCTTTCATACTAATGAAATATATTTGACTTATGTGTTGCTACTAACAACCCTATAAAGGAATGTATTATGGCACACATTGTATGAAGTAGATTTTGTCCATATTTGTCATAAAAGTTTGATACACAACACATAGTACACATGCAACTTTTATGGTCTTATTTGATGTTTAAACATATACATAGTAAATTTCACTCGTGCATTATTGTAGAGGTCTATCTTACTTATTTCTTTCAGCCTGTGTTTGTGTGTCCACATATCACGAACGTTATATTATACGTTTTTATCGTAAAAGCTGCAAACATTATCGGTTTAAATTTTATGGCTTTGAAATTTGTAACATTTTTAATATTTAAAAGTAAGTATCTACACTATGTTATCTCCAACTGAACATCAGTAAATATTGTGTTAATAATAATCTAATTTGCATTAATGATAACAAAAATACTGCTGGTCTGTATGTCTTCTTTGATGCATTCCATTTTAATGCATTTGACTTAACTACTGCAAATGACAAAAATCTGAGTTCTGTTGCTATTAACACTGTTTCGTAACTCAGGATTGTTCTAATGCTCGTAAAATTGGTGAATTTTGTTCAATGATTGCTTTGATCTTGCCAGCCGATCTCATGCCGAGAACCTCTTGACATCCGCATACTGACGAAATCCATTAACATGCATAACTAATTTTTATACTATGCATATGTATGTATGTAGATAATGTCCCAATGGAATAACTTGTGATGGCATTTAGAATGTGATTTGTAGTTTAGTGTGTGAGTTTTTACTGGTGCATTCGACTGCCATACAATGTATTATTATTATTATTATAATTCGTAATTATTTTATTATAGCGATCGTCATTAGAAGTAGTGATGGATGATTGGTTAAGCGGACCATGCCAGTTTTATGGAGCTCTCACTTTAAGCCGCCTGTGCATGTAAAACTAAATTAAAATAAATGCTGCAATAAAAATGTTGCAAAAACTTGCAAAACTTTGTTCAAATTTGCAACATTATTCCCGTAACATTTTGTTGCAATTAATCATGTCACATCACGTTGTGGTGTGATTTAATGACAACATGTACGCGAAAGAGAAATAACTAGCTATGGCCCGCCAATTTTTGCAACGTATTTGTAGATGCACTGCAGTTTTTTTGCAGCATTTATTATATTTTATTTGCATGTGTGGCTGGCTTAAGATGTGGGCACATTGACTAGGTCGAACAATCAAGAAGTGTCTTGCTTTGTCTTATCATATCACATGCTGATGGTGCTGCTTTGCATATTCAGCGACTTGTTGTTTGTGGATGATTTTTGTGCGTGTTGATAAGATATTGACACTGTGTGCAATTGGTACATGGTAATGCAAGAAAACTTGATACATTGCCAACTTTGCAACCAAAAAGCTGCCAGATATTTTTTCTGGGTGGTATAGTGACATGTTTTAGGCTTGGTTGGATCTTTTATGATCGGTTTATTACAAATTTACTGAAGAGTCTTGTTGTGAAAGAATTTTGAAAATGTTCGATGTTCGACATTTGGCAATGCTACAAGCAATGTTGTAGTGGAATTTTTTTTGAATAGTGAAACTTTTTTGCTGTCTGAAAGCAAAATATAGATGCTAATGTTTAATCTAAGACCAAAGTCTAAGACCGAACTTACTGCTTAGACCAAAGCTTGAGATGAAAGGTCTCAGACCAGACTTAATTTCGACATTTCTGTCTTAAACCAAATAACTGTAATGCATTTACCGGTAGATGGGCATTTACTGCTGTTCACTTAGAGTTAAGACCTTAGTAACAACAAAATTACTTTATCTGTTGCTTAAACAAATGTAAACTAATACATCATTTATGATGTCATAGCTGGCATTGCAGTTAATGATCACCATGAACCAAAAGCACTTGACAGTAAGTTTAATCGGTTAGTTAAGTCATTGAAAATGTATAACACATTTGCATTTACCAGTGAAATGGGACATTTAGTCTGAAACTTGTCTTGACCTTGACGTTGGACCAAAGTCCATGACTGAGATCTCAAGTCTCGTCTAAACTTGGTGAAAATATTCAGTTTTTGCCATTCAGATTGAAGTTTGGTCTTAGCAAATGGCCCGTTTTTTTGCACCTCCATAAAAAGCTGCGCTTGACTTTTTTGTGCACGTACTTACATTGGACAATGTCCCTGCAGAGCTGCTTTTTATAATTCAGCTACAATGAGTTTATCGATGAATGTTGTGCAATTCATGTGCGACATTTTATATGTAAGTCAAAAAATCGTGTTATCACCTGAGGGATTGTTTTGTTGTTGGATTATTTGAAAATACTATAGTTGCTCATCCCAGCAGATTAGTTTTCTGAGGACTATGCCAGTGTATGTAAATGTTTGACAGTGTCATATATGACGTTGATACATGTTTGTCCCGTAATTAAATTATCGCATAAAGACATGTTGTCTGCTGACGTGTGTGTCTGTGTGTCTGTTTCTGCTTTATTCGTCATTTACTGTAAAGTTTTATGTATTGTTTAAAATCATAAAACTTTTCGCCGCTAGCATTTCCGATGGCAGTATCTGGTGTTGCATGAAATGCTCCATATGCTCTTCTCGTTACTGAGATGTTAATTTTCCATCATACGAATGTTAAGAGATTATCTGCCACGAATATATGTGAATCTTCAATATTTTGACATCATTTTTACTAGTATAATAGTCGTAGCTGAACATTCAGACATTCTCTACTGAAAATGCGCTCAGATATCTCTCCAGTGCAAAGTTAATACATGTACACAGAAGTCTTGTCCATTGTGCAGTGAATTGAACTTTCAAAGAAAGGTGTTTTTGTTGAATAACAGGCTGTATTTACTGTAATATCAATATATTATTAGAAAATTTTAAGAAACAGAGATTTCTCTGTTGAAGAAAATCACTGTATATTTTATTGAAACCTATACAGTTTACATTTAATAAATAGAAATCAGGTTAAAGTGATCAAGTGTTTCTATTGAGTTGTCATGTATTTACACAAATTTGAGTTTTGCTGTCACTAGTTGAGACACATTGTAATGTTGTCATTAAAAGTTCGTTTTGGTATGTACAAGTGGATGTATGTCTTTGCTGACAGAGATTGTGTTCTGTAGAATTTTGTAAAACGCATTTTACCTGCTGTTTAGGCTACGGCCCGCCATTCCGGGGGTCCGCCATTCCGGGGGTTAGGGTTAGGGTTAGGGTTAGGGCGGCCCCCCGGAATGGCGGACCCAAATCGCTGTTTATGCTGTTAATGTTGCATCATTTTTTGTTGTAGATGTCTTGACATTTTTTGCTATTTATATGGTATGTTCAGAAATCAGTGAGTAACATATTTGTGAGTTAACGTATTGCCTTACAAGTTGTGGCATTAGTGAAGTGTGTGGACAGGATTTTTTTTAAATTTTGATAAGTTGATTGAAACACATCTTTTCAAATGGTACAATTTGCGTCACAGTTATAGAAATTTGTAATTTACTGACAGGAAACAACGATTCTTATTTAAGCGAAAGTTTCACTGTTTGATTTTTATGTCTTTGCACCTGCTGGTTTGTGTTCTGCTAAGTACGTCCATTAAGGTATACCAGTTAAATGATACTCATGCCAACTTGTGCCCAAGTGTTATGGTTTGGGTTTTTGTTATAGAAATGACTGGCACCGGTTTTATTTGGTTCTCTCAGATTTGGTTTTTTCTCTGGGGTTTTTCTTGGTCATAGTAGGTTTTTTGTCAGTAACTTAACCAGGAGACTGGCAGTAAGATGTGTTAACACTTAAAGCAGATAAGCTCCACAAACGCAACAGTTTGTTTTGTATTTTAAGTCATTTTGTTATTTAACGGTCATTTGAATCCCAAAGGGAAAGCCAGCCAGATGAATTAACCCGAGTGCTGATTGAGTAACTCCATAATACTGTGTCAGTTAAAAAAAATGATGAAAAGAGTAGTAGTCGTATGGTATTGTACTGGTAACTCTGTCATTAACTACTCTGCTAACACTACGACTACTGCTGCTGCTGCAAGATTGAGAAACTGTAGAATGAAAAATGCATATATTTTTAAGTGGAAGGTATACGAAGGATGTAGAGGTAGGCCAAAGAAAGTTTGTAGAAGAATTCCAGGCTCAGTGGCTGTGCATGGAAGATGCTGTACGGAAGAAGTTATTTAAAGATGTTGTATAGTAAGCACAAAGATAGGATGTGAGTTTTGATGGATTTTTTTCTGGTACTGGCTCACCGTGGTCGTTCTGAGTGAAGGACCATTAAACAGGTTGTTGTTGTTGCTGTTTTTTGTTGTTGATTAACTTGTGCTACTGCTTTCGAGTGTCGTGAAGTTATCTTTATTTTCTGTCCATGTTTCCTACAGAGAACCTTACAGATAATTACTGAGTGGATATGCACATCCTTTTGGCCATCCAGCAGTGTCAAAGCACTGAAGCTCGGTGCCTGTGGCAGTCTGGCGTAATGGTAACGATTGTTGTCGTATCAACGAAGTTGCTCTATGTCAACTCCTATTACAATACAGTGCAATAAAATAAGTTATATCCACCCGCTGTTATAGAGACGTTTTATCCCCTCTCCTCTAATAGACAACATCTGAGCTATGGTGTTTGTCTGTTGGTGGATGAGCAGTTCTTACAGTTCTCTGGGTTGGGTTTTGTCACACTGAGTGCATTTCACTGTGCATAGCCTAGATTTATTTGTGTTTATCTGTGTGTATTTTGTGTTTTTGTTTTTCATACTGCATATATGTTGTGTTATTGTCAGCACAGTTGGG